>Ga0123342_1005666_pt1 | contig 17900 bp, 23 predicted proteins | sample Turbeawhitnodule_FD_89960 | JGI IMG/M metagenome (GOLD analysis project Ga0123342, IMG submission 89960) | Root nodule microbial communities of legume samples collected from Mexico - Turtle bean Mexico white nodule | ecosystem: Host-associated > Plants > Roots > Nodule | place: Mexico: Nepantla...
ACGATATGAATACTTGAAGAAGTCACTTCTAGTTGACCACATGTCTATGGTACGAATGACTAAGACCCTTTCATTTGTACTTTGCATTTCACCATTTAACTTTGTTCCTCAATTGAACTTGCAGGCAGGAACAGATAAGTGGATGGCAATTTTAGACATGGGATACATTATTGCTAATCGGTACAATGCTATTTTGGTTTCAATGTCCATGATACAATCATTGACTATTTTTTTGTTAAGAACCCAAACACCAAGTAACTTCACTCAACACTGAATCATTGCAATTGTGCACGTCCATGGAAATCATTTTGTCCAGGTATACCCAAAATATATTAAAATGTAAAGTCACTAATAGTGCTAACTTAAAACTTATGTAACTTATATTTATTACTTTTATAGGTGAAGCTGAAAGCTGGTTGTCCTATTCCACCTACAGATATATTGTGGGCATCACATTGTTATCCTATAGCCAATCTTGGTCAGTATACTACACTAGTCGGATGCAAATTTATACACAAATAATGTCCATTAGACGATATTTCTAATCTTAAACATTTGTAATAGATAAACACATCTATGGATGGAAAAATCCGAAAGTCAATCAGGTGCCTATGGATGTCAATATCCGGAACATATAAGTGTTAATAGTTAAAAGCAGTACATGATTTTTTTAAATGCTCATAACTTAACCATACTAAAATCCACATTCAGTAATATTATAGATAAGTTCAAATATGTTGTCATTATCCCTAATACATGCTAAATCAATAATATAGATAAGGTTCAAATACATAAAAAGGAATCCTAATACATTATCTCTAATACATACTCAATCATTCCTACGTGAATGTCTCCTAACATATACAACCCTATCATCAGTCGCTCCTCGTGCTAACATAATGGCTGCTTGTATGCCTTCCCAAACAGGGCTGCCCTCCATGACATCACCATGATTAAGTAATGATTGCAATGTCTGTGTAATTCTAAGACAAATACCCTACAAGCATGAATGTCATAGTATTATAAAAATATAACACAAATTAATACGTTAATAAAGTTACAAGCATACCAGAGCAGGATGTGACTCCTCAGGATGTGCTCCGTGGCCACGTGCATCTAAGGGTACCAGTAGAGGACGCTCATCATCCTCCACATGAATCACATATGGATGTGACACAGATCTAAACCAAGACATGTACTCTTCAACGCAAGCGCCATGATAAGGTGTTTTGGCCATATCCTTTATGACATAATCAACATAATGCAACCATCGACGGACCATTTCATTTGTATCTGGATCACCATGTCTAAGTACAAATGGGTTGCGAGGGATGATCTATGTATATCCATACTGACGCAGAACACGTTCTAGCATGTGCAATTGTGTCCAATTTCCAAGCCTCAAATAACCAGAGAATAAGGAAATCCACTCAAATGGACGTTCTTCCCTGTGCTCGTCATATGGACAGAACCGAATTGAAGTTGGTGTCAATGTATTTAACTGTGATCGAAAAACAACAATTGAAGTACATTTTCCTGCATCATACATCCTACATCAAGGTTGGTCTTCAAAATACAATGGTTGCATACGTCTCATCCCTATAGACGAGAAGTGCTCATAAATCCACCCCTGCAACAATGTCGCATAACCAGCTAGTTGCTTAGTGTTTGCATAACTACAATCTCCTAGCTGCTCATACATGTGAGTTAATGCAGCTCCCGCCTAAGAATATCCCCTGGTCAACCTTAAATCAACAAAAAATCCAAGATAAAACACACTAACTGATGTAGCACTCTTGTCGGCGAATATAGTGCAACCGACAAGGTGAAGTAAGTAAGCTCTGGCAGCCACAGTCCACTGCTTCCTTGAGCATGCGTCTTTGTACTCATCTCTTAACCAACTCAAGCGCACATGAGCTCCCCAACAGTATCTTGTTTCTTCAGATGCATTTCCACGATCAACACGGAGAGCTTGTACCAATAAATCAATCGCCGAATCTGCATCTAAGGTTTCCTGTGTGTAAAATTGACCGACAATGGGTAAATGCAACAAATTTGACACATCATCAAGAGTGATGGTCATCTCCCCAACCGGTAAATGAAAGTTGTTAGTCTCTGCATGCCACCTTTCTACAAAACCACACAACAGTCCTCGGTCTAAAACCTCATAACTAGTCTGAAGCAGACCCCCTAAGCCACACATTTCTACAACAGCCTCTACGCGTTCATGAGGTGTTCCTAACTTATTTATCTTCCTTCCATGTGAAACGACCTTCAACTCACCACGATCCTACAATAATCAACATATATCATCAATAAATACATACATACCAAATACAAGAAATTAATTTTCATTACTTACCAAACCATCCCATAATTGTCTGGCTACATGATGTTCATAATTAATTAGTAACGACTTATCCACTGGCCCTCTTGGATAGCCTTCATCATCAATTTCAAGTTCTTCTCCTTCAATATAATCTTCAAAGTGTTCATTTGAAACCGAAGTACTAGGACCACCCCGTCTTCTTCTCACCGATGCAGTTGGTCGCACACAATCCAAATTAGAACTTCCTCCACCTCTAGTCCTCACCATCTTACTTTTCATAAAAATATCATTCAATGCAAAATTACAATGGAACAGAGATAGTATAAAAGAACAATCCAAAAATAACATATTGTTACGCTAACTACCTAACACAAATACAAATATTAATATCTGGAATAAATTCACACAACTTACAGACGAAGTCATCCGCACAACAATTACAAATACCAGATAAAAATATCCGCAAGTCAAATATGACTTCCGCACAAAAATATCCGGAAGGCACAAACTATGATTATGCATAAATTTATCCGCAAGTCAAACTATAATTCCGAACAAAAATATCAGGAAGTCACTTACCTTGTCTTTTCCGACGTTCGCTCCGGGGTTCCTCCGTTCAAGGGCTCCTTCGCTGTGGCAACTGCTGCTCTGCCACCGAAATCGAACGAAACGAAGGTGGTTGACGGCTGCATTGTGGTTCCCTGCGAAAACGAAGAGGAAGACGGTGCAGATGACTCACTGCGGCTGTGGGTTGGGTGCAGATGACTCCGAGCGGCTGAGGGTTGGGTGCAGGTCTCTAATTGTATTGGGTGCACATACCTCACTTGACCTAATCTAAAATTCATTAAGGGCAGTTTAGTCTTTTCAAATCTACGATCGGGTGCCAGTTTGAATTGATCAGGTGCAGGGAGAAGCAACCATTTTACAAATGAAAGGAAAAATAACTCTTAGACGGTATGAGTTCAAGAAATCCAAAATAAAGAAACTAAACAATTATTTTAATGAACAAATACATTTTTTATTGTCATGCTTCTAGTTATCCTTTTTGGAATATTGTGTTGTTATTTTTTGTTTCGATAATGGTGGAAATTCGATTTTTTGTTTGAACCAAAAGAGTGTGGTCTTGAGGAATTGATCCTTATACATTGATTGAGGTCACAACACAAAACAACATTAATGAATAGAGAAAAGAAATTGACAACAACAATGTTTAAGAAAAATTTGAGGGGAGGTAAGCCTTAAAAGAAATTGGATTCCATAAGAGTGAAAAGGGATGAGTAAATAACCTATATTGAATATTGAATGAAGTGCTCCCAGACAAGGTACCACATGCACCATTTCTATTTTTTCATTCTCAAAGTTAGAATGAATAGTTCCTTGTCCATTTTATTCTTTCTTTGTGTTTCAAGAGATATAGATTTGTTCTGTTTATATCGATTCATGTCTTGAAAGTTGATAAATTGTGATTTACTTAAAGTTGGTAATTTTATAATAGGAATTTATTAATTATAATAAAAGGTAAGAATTGAGTGTACAAGTACAACCACTATCATGAAAACCAAAACATTTATTATTTGAAAAATTAATTCATTACATTTGATTAAAAAAAAAAGGAAATGTACTATTATTATTGTATCCTCATCGTTATTTATAATTAATTAATAATTCTTTTATTGATATATATTGTGTGATATGTATACTTGTTTCATGAATTCTTAATTCCTATTTGTATTATAGTATATGAGCACTCGAAATTTTTGATGCCATCATCTAATAACAAATAACCATATAGTTAAAAGATATTGATTTTGTAATAATTAATTTAAATATCATATGTTATGTAAAGTAGTTTTCAATTAACTCACAATAATTTTCACTCACAAAGAGGAAGGATTGGATAAGTTAAATGTAAAAATTAATATGCAAATACATTATAAAATTAAAAATATATCTTGTCCTCTCCAAAACTCGAAGTCAAAAGGGGGATCTCTATAGTTTTTTTTTATCGACAATAAAAAATAAATAAATATGAATCACTTTAGGGGTGATTCAACCCTTATACATGAACTCACTCATAACCTTCATCACAAGACTTACACCAAAGTTTGTCTAAACAGAATTCTCCTAGCTAATCCAGAGGAAGACATCAAGGGGAAACAGTCAAACAACTTAAATGAATACGTCATGAGATCATTCTCATACAAACCAACGGATCTATGCACCGATCAGAAAAGGAAAAATTCGCAAACAGTGACTTGGATGTAACCCATGACCAAGCCTTTAATTGAACCAAAGCAAAAGCTTCCAATACATCTACTACTCCCCTTTAAAAATTACCTCGTTTCTATGCTTCCAAACCTTGTTGACTACTGCATCAAAGCAACTCCCTAAACCTCATTCACCGAAGTAGGCGCGTTGCTCATCCTAAACTGGAAAAAATTTAACAATGGGACGTTGTGAAACATGCTCAACACGCCCAACCATGCACAACAATGGTTCCACAATAACCAAGCAAATATGCACTCAAAGAACAAATGAGTGCTAGTCTCCTCCTCGACCCCACAAAGACTACACGTGGAGCTTGCAACTGTGATCCCGTGCCTTTCCAGGTTAGTCTTAGTGGCTAACTTGTTTTCCAACACCCTCCAAGCCATAACTAAAGTAGTAGGTACAACTTTACTCTTCCAAAACTTTTTAAACACCGTCCCATTCTCCCCTACTCCATCCTCCCTTAGACGGAGGTATGCCGAATTAACCGTGTACCCAAACTCCTCTCTTTCCTTCTAGACCCACCTGTCCTCCTTATCCAAGTCAAAATTTACACCTTGGACTTCCTGAAAGAGTCATTCTGCTAATTGCTTCTCGCATCAAATAGATTCCTTCTCCAAACGAAATTCCAGTTTCACTTTCCGTTGTTCAATCCCCCAAATGCAACCATCGCTAAAGCTTTTGACGCACTCAGGGAATACAACCTCGGGAAAACTGTCTTCAAGGCCCCTTTCCCTCTCCCCACCCAATTATCTTCCCAAAACAAAACTTCATTACCAGTTCCCACCTTCCAGATTAAGGCTTCTTCGAAATTTCGGCCCCAACCCTCCAAGCTCCAGACCTCCCTCAAATCTTTCCACCAAAGAGAGTCTTTACTATCCCCTCCCTCTCTCAGACTTCTCCACCCCCATACTTGGAATCAATAATCTCCTTCCACAAACCACCCTTGTTTGACCTCAACCGCCATACCCATTTACCAAGTAACGCCAAATTGAAAGTCCTTAAGTCAATAATCCCAAGACCCCGTCCTCGCGAGCTGCACATACCTTTTCCCAGAAGGCCCAAGCAACTTTTCTTCCATCTGATCCCCACCCCCAATAGGAAATCCCTTTGGATTTTCATGAGCTCGTTTGCCACCACCACCAGCATTTTAAATAAAGATAGGTAAAACAATGGGATGGTAGATAATATTGACTTTATCAAGCAAATCCTACCTGCCAAAGACAAAAATTTGTCTTTCCACCTACTTAATCTTTTCTTCATTCTAACAACCACTCCATCCCAAAACGCCTTTCTCTTATGGCTCTCTCTTACCGACAAACCCAAGTATAGAAAAGGGGTTACCATCACTTCACAATTAAGAATTACCGCGAAGCTCTGCATCATTATCTGCTCGACCCCCAAACCACCTATCTTGCTCTTCATAAAGTTCACCTTGAGCCCGGAAGAGAGTTCAAAGCAATTCAGGGCCGCCTTTATATTGAAGACACTTTTGACATTTGTTTCACAAAAAAATAAAGTATCATCAGCGTACTGTAACATGTTTACCTTCACTTTCTCCCTTCCAATCTCCAAACTATCAATCAGTCTTCTCGATCGCCATCCTAGACACTCCTGCCAAACCTTCTGCTTCTATAAGAAACAAATACAGAGCTAGTGGGTCGCCTTGTCGTAGTCCTTTCTTTGGAAAGAACTCCTTAGCTGGGCTTCCGTTCACAAGAACAAACACAAAAGCAAACTCTAAACATCCCTTTATCCAGCAAATCCATTTACCGTAGAAGCCAACCTTTTCTAACATATAATAAATGAACTCACATCTTACAGAATCATACGCCTTCTCAAAATCCACTTTGAAGAAAACACACCTTTTCTTCCTTCTTTTCATCTCATCCAAAACTTCGTTAGCAACTAACACACTATCCAACAAACCCCTCCCCTCGAGAAAAGCAGACTGTTTGACGTTGATCACCTTACTAATCACCTTTTTCATACGTAATGACAATGCCACTGAGATAATTTTGTACAGGCATCCGACCAACGAAATAGGTCTAAACTCCCCGAGCTGTTGAGGATTTTCATTTTTGGAATCAGACATATAAATGATGCATTTGAACCCCGAGGCCATTTTCCAAAGAATTCGAAATCCTTCACCGCCGCCATTATATCCACTTTAATGAAATCCTAGATGAAGTTTATAAAACCCATATTAAATCCATCTAGGCCAGGGCTTTTCGAACTATCACAACTCCACACTGCTTCCTTAATTTCCTCTTCTGAAAAAGCACCGACCAACATCTGATTATCCTCCCTGAAAATAGAGTTAAAACGAACGTTATCTAATTTAACCAACAACTCTTCATTCCCGATGAATCTGGCTTCAAAAAAGTCTCTGACCTTATCTTTAACTTCATTCTTATCCTCGCACCACCGACCGTTCTCAAGCACCCCATGAATCTCATTTTTAGCCCTCTTCCATTTAATAGACGAATGGAAGAACTTCGTATTCAGATCTCCTTTCTTCAGCCAAATTTGTCTAGCTTTTTGCTTCGCAACAACCTCTTGCTTAAATAGATTTTTATTGATTTCTGCTAATAATGACCTTTTTTCCTTCTTCTCTTACTCATTCATATCAAGTTCATCATCTTTTCCATCCAACTCCCTTAACCTTGTTTGCAATCCTACGCCCACCTGATTCACATCCCCAAAAACCTTTTTATTCCAACTTTTAAGTCAGCTTTGAGCTTCTTTAGTTTTTCTTTAAAGATAAATATTCAAACTCCTGAACGGTTTCGGACCCCAATAAACTTATCTCTAATGACAATTGCACAATGATCAGAGATCAATCTACTTAAGACGAACTATTTACAATGAGGCCACGCTTCCACCCATTCTTTTAACACAAGAACCCTGCCGATCCTGCTTTTCACTAGACCATTTGGTTTATACCACGTAAACTTTCTGCCAGTCAATGGAATATCTGTCAGTTCTGCTTCCTCAATAAAAGCATTGAAACCTTTTATTTCTCTACTATAGTCAAACACAAATATCAAGTTTTTTCTCTTTTCTCGACTACTGATAGAGTTAAAATCACCCACTGCACACCAAGCCTTAGACAACTGAACCAACCTGTGTTTACTAATCTCCTCCCATACCGCCTTTTTGTCCCCTAACGAGCCGAAACTATAAACATTCACAATAGTGATAGAGACCTCCGTACCAACCTTCCAAAGCCCTTCAATGATTGTAAAATTTCTACCATTACAAAACCTGGACATCTAAAAACAATTTTTTTCTCCACGTCTTAACGAGCCCTCAACACTATTGTTTGCTCCATTCTATTTCATTAGAACCCCAAAATAGAAAAACACTCTCCTTATTAAGCTCTTAACATTTAGTCTCTTGTATGCACACCATATTCGCCTTCTTGTTGCTAATCAACGTGCTCAAATATCTTCTTTTAATTGAACCTCCTATCCCCCTTATATTCATACTTACGCACTAATCTCCCCCTATTCCTCAAATAACCACAGTCCCGAGCTTCCTGGGACTGAAGCCTGCTGATAACTATATCTTCTTGACCTGAACGCGTGTAACTCATATCCTTCCCTACCCTCCAAACTTTGATTGCCTCATACTCTTTGTTTTTCATCTTGAAGATTTTGTTACAATTCTGAGTTGCACTATTTGATAAAAGAGTAGGAACTGACCTCAACACCGGCTGCTGATCCAGATAATCCACCTGAACCACCCTCACATCAACCAAATTGTTCTCTTTAAACGGAGAAGACACCGCTCCCTCACCTTCAACCTCCTCTTGTACCTCTCCCCAAAGTTGCTCACATAGAAAAGAGCCATCTTGTCCCAGTTGAGACCGCACCCCTACATCTACTTTCAATAACGGCACGACTGTCTCCTTATTAACTCCACCCAACCCTCTCTCCAATACCTCAGTTGGAGAAACCACTGGCCAAGCTACCCCTCCTGACCCCGCCACATCCCCTCCAGATTACTCCGCCTCTACAACTGTTGAACCTGGCCCAAAACCTCCCACTTCATACTCATCTGGAAGCCCTGCACACCAATCATCAACCCACCTCCCCACCTTTAAAGCCATTAAGACTATCTGCATGCACTCTTGATTGCTCCACATTAAAATATATTAGCTTTATTCACTTCGCCAACCACCTTATGACAAACCAAGCCTTGCTCATCTTTGGAATTCGCTACTCCTCCATTACAACTATAAAAATGAGTTGCATGCGCCTCACTCCTACGTGGGTTCACATTTGGGTGCTCCTCATTAATTAATGTAGCTTCATTCACTCCCCCAACCACCTTATGACGCACCGTGCCTTGCTCATCTTGGAGAATCTCTACTCCACCAATATTACCATTAATGTGAGCTGCATGCTTCTCACTCCTACATGGAATCACGTTTGAGTGCTCCTCATTTATTATATTAGCTTCATATACTCCTCCAATATTGCCATTAATGTGAGCCGCATGCTTCTCACTCCTACATGGAAATCACGTTTGAGTGCTCCTCATTTATTATATTAGCTTCACATACTCCACCAATATTGCCATTAATGTGAGTTACATGCTTTTAACTCCTACATGGAATCACGTTAGAATGCTCCTCATTTATTATATTAGCTTCATATACTCCCCCAACCTCAAAATGCACTTCATTGAATGCTCCACCAGTATTGCCATAAAAGTGAGCAACATGCACCTCTCTCCTAAGTGAATTCACGTTTGGGAACTCCACATTAAAAACATTAATCTTATTCACTCCCCCAGCCACTTCTTGGCATGCCATTCCTTGCTCTTTGTGAACCTGCACTTCACCAACTTAACATGGCTAGCTACATGCAGATTACTACACCCTAAATCCATGTGTAATTGCTCTGCATTAAACTCGAAATCGTTACTCGCTCCCCCAACCACCTCAAGGCGATCCCCACCATTCTCCTCTTGAACATTCTTTGTTACCTCTTTAACACCATTAATGCAAGTTGCATTCTTCACTCCCCTACATTTAATCACACACCCAACTACCTTTGAAGAGTCTGACGAAGTTTTTCCACACTGCGCAAAGCTCGCCTCACCTTGTTTCTCTAATAATTTACCATCCAAGATTCCATCCCATACACCCAAAGTAGCATTTACTACTAAATTAAAGAACTGTTTCTGTTGGGCCACACCAAGGATAGGTTCTACCTGCGCCGCCTTACACTGAACCGTCATCTCTTCGCCTTCCCGACTAGTGCCCCAACACATTCAAAACAGTGCCTACTCCATAGATGTAAAGGGATACCTCTATACCATACCCATGTATACCTCTCATTTACTGTAAAGGAATCGCCCCAAGGCACAATCGAAACGAACAGACCAACGAACCAATCCTTACCTTCTTCTAAGAGTTTTCCAATAAGCCCTTCCTCGTCACAGGACAATAACACAAACTTTTCCCCTAGATACCTTAGACGCACGACATCGAAACCGTCCAAGACGAAGCTTTCTTTAACCAACTTCATATTTGGTACCTCTAAAAGACGCCCGACATAGCAGTTGTCTAGCCAAGAAGAGGACTCCACCTCAACTCTTATCTGAGACTCTAACTCCTCCAAACTCGAGGTACTCGCGTTCTTTTGCGACACCACCTGTGCGAAAGTTAACTATTGTTGCGCCTGCTCCCCCTTCCTCCAAACTGCGCCAATTTGCATAATCCTTTTCTTTTGTTGCGCTAGCTTCCTTAACCTCCCAGTAGACCGAGGTTGCTCACCCCGCTTGTTAGGCATCCTCTCAGACTTACTATATTTAGGTATATGACAATGAGATGATGTGAGCTTCACTGGTTAACAATACTCTGACGATATTAGTGAGAACATAAAATATCAATATAGTATGTACTCAATTTGGTTGGAGACTATTGTTCCTTTTGTAATGTTCGTCTATCTCTCCTAAAAAAAAAAATCATAACAACTTTATTAAGTGTTTCTCATATTTTCCTTCATGAATGATGATCCACATAGTGTTTTGTTAGCGTGTGTTAAAAATAATAATAATAAAAACACACTTGAATACAATAAATATCAATAAATATAAGTGTATATGTGGACTTCAACAATTAAATTCGACTGCCAAATTCTATCTTTAAATACTATCAAATCCAACCCATGATGATCGGATTTTAACCTGATCTTAACAAAACAATACATATTTTAACACGAATTATATTCTAATGTAATAATATTTAAGAGAAAGTAACGTGAACTCAATTTCATTTAGTTAATGCTTTTAATAACAATCTTGTAAGAAATGAAATGTTACAGACTTTATAACAATTAGGCCAAGAACAATTTAGGTGTAATTTAGGGAAGGATTATTTAGACATCTCATTTTAAATGAAAACAACAAAATAATATTTGTATATTTGTAATAAATAAGCTATTTTTATCAAACAACCTCTTGGAAGCTTTTATTCCTATCTGATTATGGATAAATAAAGACCACTTTTCTTTTAGGACAGAGAAAATGACATAAGTGTGGTGTTGGCACATGTTATTGATCCTCTTCGATTCTCCTATTTGAAGCTTCACTCGCTCTCAGAAACGCAGAAACGAAAATGGTGACATTCAAAGCTCCTGAAACCTCAAAACCCAAGCCAGTTATACCTTGGAAGGCACGCATTTCACTAACCTTTCTTTCTACCATTTCCGACACCGCGCGCCGCTCTAACGGCACAATCAACCGCCGCCTATTGAACCTCCTCGACCTCAAGTCCCACGCCAACGCCACCCCCGTCAATGGCGTCACCTCCAAAGACATCACCATTGATGCCCAAAACAAACTCTGGTTCCGTGTCTTCACCCCCTCAGTCTCCTTCGCCGCCGGCAGCCTCCCCGTCATCATCTTCTTCCACGGCGGCTGCTTCACCTACTTCTCGCCAGACTCCTTCGGCTACGACGCCTTCTGCCGCCGATTATGCCGCCACGTCCCCGCCGTCGTCGTCTCGGTCAACTACCGCCTCACGCCGGAGCACCGGTTCCCGACGCAGTACGACGACAGCGAGGGCATCCTCCACTTCCTCGACGAGAATCCCATGGTACTGCCGGAAAACGCTGATGTGTCAAAATGCTTCCTCGCCGGGGACAGTGCCGGTGCCAATTTAGCTCACAATGTCGCAATTCGGGTCGGGAAGATGGGGCTCCAGGAAAACCGGGTGGGCAATTTAGGGCTCCGGAGAATCCGGGTGGTCGGGTTAGTATCGATCCAACCGCTGTTCGGCGGGGAGGAGCGGACGGAGGCGGAGGTGAAGTTTGAAGGCGTGTCGCTGGTGTCAATGGAGAGAACCGATTGGATGTGGAAGGTGTTTTTGCCTGACGGGTCGGATCGTGACCACCAAGCATCGAACGTGAGTGGGCCGAATTCGGAGGATTTGTCGGGTTTGGATTACCCGGATACCCTTGTGTTTGTGGGCGGGTTTGACCCGTTACAAGATTGGCAAAGGAGGTATCATGATTGGTTAATAAAATGGGGTAAAAAGGTCCAATTGATTGAGTATCCAAATATGTTTCATGCGTTTTATATTTTTCAGGATTTCCCTGAGTCCTCTCAATTGATCACACAAATCAAGGATTTCATCAACACCAAACTCTCCTAATTCAATTCATCAATGTATTTTCATGTAAAAATAATATGATTATATTTTAATATAATGTTATATATGTTTAAATTTAATTAACAATGTATTAAATATTATCTTAGAGTTTTATTACATTGCATTATATATAGCAAAGTTATACTGTAATTTCTATTTATAAGATTAAGTAATTATAATTCGATCCTTCTTCGTCACGTCCTTCTGCTAATTTGCTTATTTATAAATAAAAATATTACATTCTTATATTTTCAAGACTATTAAATATCATCTTATTTGAGCCGGTTTCTTTATAAATAGTAATAAGAACAAGAAGTAAATATAAAAGGAATTAATCTTATTTAAAATCAATTTATGCATTATAACTTTTAAAGAATTTAGATCATAATTGTCTTTAGAATTGAATAGGTACTGGCTAGGTTTTAAATAGGTTGAAAGATAGAAAAGATAGAGAAGTTATGTATAATGAAAAATTAAACTAAAATAAATAAATAATAAAATTGGGAAATACCGTACCAAAATTCAATAGAAAGGTCCAAAATATTTATATATTTAATAATTGTAAAATGCAAAGAGTAAAAGTCCAATTAAGTCAAAAGTTCAATAAGTGAGTGTTATAAATTGATTATGATTTTATCATCGAAGTCCCTTGTAAATACACACACCCGAGAGTTAATTCTGAGTCCAGAAGTCAAGAGTTGAACCTAATCAAGCCAGACAAGTGAGAGTCCATATCCCACATCCGAGAACCAGTCCAAACCCAAATTAGTGAACATTGTAGCCAAAAACCCAAGATAGTAGTGAGAGTCCAATATACCGAGAAGAGAAGAAGAGTATTAATTGTTTCTAAGTTCCTCTAAGTACAAAATATATAAGTTAACTTATATTTTAAAAAACTTTGTTTCACTTTCTTATAATAGAGAAAATTTTCTAAATAATATATATATATATATATATATATATACTTATTTTGCACTTAAATAGCTATTTTATTGTGATAAACATGTATATGCTAAAATTCTTCTTCCTCTATTCTCCCTAAATTCAACATGTTGATATTAATAGGGTATTTAATATTATATATATATATATATATATTATGTACCGACCAGTATTCGGGTGTCGTTGACCGTTGGTACTATTGGTGCCACAGAAGTAGGGTCCCACGAGCGACGTGGACCAGTATCTCGCGAAGCACGTGCGCCAAGGAACCAAAGAGTGGTCAGACATCGGTCACTAGGATGTACCGACGTGTCACTAGATAGTGTGGAGAGGTCGGACATCAGACCCAAACAATAGAGCTGGGCCACAAGAGGTGGATCCCAGACCACACACCAGTTATCAGTAAGGGAGAAACCTAGGTCATGAGAGTCCATGCGTGTAGAGTGGATGACGCGTTTTAGGCGCAACACAAGTATATAGCCACTAGAAAGATATGACCTGTGAAGGTCACATTCTAGGGACGAGTTGCATGCATGACACGTGAACAGATAGGGCACTCCCAAAGGTGGGTGACCCCAGACATCAGGTGCACGAGGAGACACCTAGGTGGTCACCCCGTTAGAGGTTGCACTCCAGTTAAGGAACCCACACGCTAGGTTATCCTAAGAGTAGGGTAACAACAGTGCTGGGCCCGCCCCATCAGAAAGCCCATTTTGGGTAAAGAGGAAACCCTAGTTTCAGTCTATAAAAAGGAAGGTAACAAACTTAGCAAGGTACGCTATTCATTTGCGCCGCTTAACACAGTGACAGTTATACAGTTTGGTGTTTCCTAGCCCTAATACTGACTTGAGCGTCGGAGTGCAAACGGCCTCTAGGGCGCCCTCTGTCTTTGTGTTTTCAAGCATTCATCACAGAAAAGACATGTGCAAACGTAAAAATTTTGGACGTGAGAGTGACGTAGGCGCACGAAGACGTTTCAGGTCAACGGCAGGAACATATTCTTATACCATAATATTCTAATATTTATTATACAGTTTTTTTATGAATTATATAAAGGTCAAAACTAATTTATGTTTAATATATTTGGCAACATTCAAGATATAGTTACTATGATAACAAGAATAAACTAATTTTAATTAAATATTTGAAAGAAAATGTTAATTAGTTTATTATAGTTTATAAAAGATTGAATTTGTAATAAATTAACTTATGCTTATTTGCTTAAATAATTAAAAATGAAATGATTTAATGAGATGATTTACCCGACGCCTTCATCTTATAATAGTTTATTACATAAAGTTCTCACAATTATTTTACCATCTATTCGATTCAGAGTTTGATTTTTTCTGTTCTACCAATTTATTTCTTTTTTTTTATATTTATTTTCCTCTTTATCACATATTTATACGACTCTTTTATTCTAATCGCATACGTATATATTATTTGTTTTGTCATATGCGAATGTTAAATACCCTATTCATATCAATATGTTGAATTTATGGAGAATCACATAGTTTGGAAGCATTAAAAAGAGACTAGAGAAATAAAAGTTTCACCTCAAAGCATCTATCATCATTGTTCCAACTTCCTTATTTTTGGCAAATGGTTTAAAGGTTTTATTGCAAAGGGAAAAGGTAAGTGGAAAGGTTTCATCTTATCAAGTAGTTGTTTATTTATTAACATTCATATATTTATTAGTTATTTGTCTCTTTGGTCATAGCAGATGTATACATGGCATGTTGATGGAACTTCAATAGATGGTCATGAAGAAACATTAACCAGAGACATTAAGGATGATTTAAGTGAAAAATAAGAGAACTATGAATATGCATCAAAAGATGAAGATTTTATCATGACATATTCTTCGTAACATATTGTATTAGGAAGTCAATTTGAACATAACATTGAATATGAACTTTACTAACACATGTTTTTCACAACAAAAGAAGTTATGTTTAATGTCATAAAGCAATATTACACGACAACTTCTTTTTTATATAGAGAGGAGTTATATAGAGTTTTTTTATACTCTATACACAATTTCAATACATGATTTGTGTGTATAATCTTCTATCATTCAACACAGTGTTATTATTCAACACATAGTGATTTATTTTTTGTTTTTAGTTTTAAAATGCATTTATAGAATTGTGTGTGGTGTGTTTTTTAAATTTGAAGCTAATATCTTTGTTATTTTGTGAGTGTTGAAATGAAATTATCGGAGTTTGATACTAATTTCACTTTGTTATGGTAATTGTGATTACATTTTTCTATAATGCATGTTAGTTTTTTTTATCATGATTATTTTATAAATCACGATTGGTTGTGTAAAATGGATTGATGATGATTGCTGATGTTATTTTGCTGAGACTTTCAAAGTTTGATGAATGAGTTCTTACTTGATATTGTTATTTATATATGTTTTTAAATGTATATAAATGTTGTGACCCCTAATTTTCGACAACATTTATTATCATTTTCAACAAATCATAATCTTAATCAACGTTTTCACTTGGTGTAAGAGGTGTGGTGTAAGTTATTTCGATCATTCTTGTAGGAACTAATTGAAGGAAATAAGAGAAGGCAAAAGGTTGTAGAAACTGATTGAAGGTTGTTCCTGCTAGGGAGATGAGACCTAGAGAACTATTGAAGTCTTCTTCTCCTTCCTTCGGTCAGTCAAGTGACTGGGTGATGAGCTGGGATTCCTCTCGTCCTCCTGCTTCTCCTTCGACACTCGGTCGCGGGTGAACACTGGATGGTGGGGGTACCTGCGAAGGCACTCCGACGCTCAAGTCAGTAAAGCGGGTGGTCAGCTCTCAGGTAGGTGAACAGTAATAAATTACATACCTTACTCATTGGGATGCGTGCTATTTATATTATTCTAATGGGCCTACCTTGTTGGGCCTGTTTATCGAGGTGGATACCGCTTAGGGTTGCGTTACCTAATTCTTAATGATGGATTAACTTCACTGATCTTGGTTTGAGCGCTAGCTGTAATAGGGGTCGGCCGTCGGCCAACTCCTCATGGTATGAGTCGGCCATCAGCCAAATTCTCGTGGTCTCAGGCGCCTTGGCCAAGTCATCTAAGGTCTCGACTAAGTCTTCTAAGGTCTCGGCCAAGTCATCTTGGCCAAATCTCTCAAGTCTTTGCTAGGTTCCCTTGGTCTCGGTCAGGTGGACTCGGCCTCGGACAACCAGGTGGACCTCGGCCTCGCCCATACCAGCACAAAGGTAATTGCACAAGATTGCCAAAACTGTTGAGTTCGTCTTATTCATTTGATTTACTTCAATAATATATATAATAAAATTACAATTACTGAAAGTTATAAAATATAAATACTAACATACATGTAAACTGACCATTAATGCAATAATAACGATAAATTAGTTTAAGGGTAATAAAATCAGAATTAATAATAATAAAATCTGAATTAATAACCAACAATTCTAAGGTTCTTTCCAATAAGAGGTGTGATTTAGATTTTTTTTCAAATTTTCCAACATCAATTTTGATGAGGCATGATCTAGGTTGTCTAACCATTTTGACATGACACACACTCTTGGTTATTTCAACTATTCTAATGTCCTATTTGACACGAAGCGTGATTTATGTTTTTTCAACCATTATATCATCAATTTTGATAAGGGGCACAATCTAGGTTCTTTCTATCATTTAGTCGTCAATTTAGACATTGGAAATTGCTAGTTTATGCTTTCTTTCTGAAGTTATTAATAGAATAAACCTTATTTCATTTGAAAATTAAAAAAAAAGAAACATAAGTTCGGTAAAATATAAAAAGAAATAAAGATCTCACAATTGTTTTCAAATTACGGCTCAACTATGTTTTGCCTGTATATTTCAATTTTGAAAGGATTCGTAGCTAACAAATTGATGGTCGGGTATAAGGTTTTTATTTGTTTTATAATCCCATTGAAACTCTTCATGAAAGACTTTCAATTAAGTTCTTCATTGTATCTTTTGTTTCTTCAACGCATTTTCATCTGATCCTTTGTCTTGCCTTTCCAAATCCTTAATTGTTGATGACATAATTTTCAAGCATCTACCTCGTCATCCAAGTCTTTTATTAACCATTTTATTATCTTCAAAGTAATGAATTATAGTTTGACCTTCATCTTGGCAAAATATTTTGTTTTTTTTTTTATGTGATGAATTTATAATCGAACATTCTTATAAAAACCTGTTGTGTTATTAGTGTTGAATACATGCTATTCTTGAATTTCTTTGTATTATATGTTTAAAATTAAGATATGTGTACCATATTAATCTCTACATGATACTATGAACTCTTCATTATTAAACTTAAGGGTTTTTTTACCATGATGGGGTTATTTTTTTTTTGTTTTTTACCAAAATGGGGTCTGTTTTTAAAAAAATTACAAATTTAGGAAAGTCGCAATTAAACACGACTCTACCATGTCATACTGAAGTCGTGCAAACTTGGCACGACTTTTGTCCTGTTATACTGAAGTCGTGCCAACTTGGCACAACTTCATATGCACAAATTGTCCCAATTAGACACAACTATGCCACGTCATAATTTTTTTTTTATTTTTATTGTTTATGTATTGGGTAGTAAGTTATGTAATGTTAAAAATTAATTTGATACATAATTTTCTAAAAGTGTTAGTTTTAAGGAACAAAAAATTGGATAATCGTGTATGGATCATGTTTGA
>Ga0123342_1005667_pt1 | contig 17900 bp, 18 predicted proteins | sample Turbeawhitnodule_FD_89960 | JGI IMG/M metagenome (GOLD analysis project Ga0123342, IMG submission 89960) | Root nodule microbial communities of legume samples collected from Mexico - Turtle bean Mexico white nodule | ecosystem: Host-associated > Plants > Roots > Nodule | place: Mexico: Nepantla...
ATGAAATGTGAAATCTAAATGTGAATTTATAAAATGGCAAAAGAGATAGAATAAGGATAAAGAGCATGCATTGAATTGAGATTAGGGAGAAAAATACATACCGTGTTTATTTTGGTGTTGAATTGAGAAGGAAGATAGATGTGAAATTGAGCAGAAAGAGGAAGAGGAAGCAGAAGAGTTGAGATGGATTGTGTTATATGAACATATATTGGGAGGAGAGGCAAAGAGAGAGATTACGTATACGAAAGACTTGTAACATCTTCTCCCTATCTATATCTGTGACTAATCTAATTATGCTTTAGGAGTAAAAGTGGTAACTGACTGAAACAAATAGTTAACCACCCAACAACCTATTCCAACTGCTACCCTCCTACTAAAAAAAATTAAAATAACAAAACAAAGCCCATAATTAAAAAAGAAAAAAAATGGAAAGAGAACTACGTTAATTTGAGTCTAGATTAGCTTTTTGAAGGAAACATTTTTTTGTAGATGTTTTTAATTTTTAACAAATACTATTTCCAAAACATGCATAACTAAAATAATGATTAAGAACTCCTTCATGTGCTTTTAAATATTTATCATTGCGTGATATATAGAATTAAGAAAGTATATAAATAACCTACATTTATAAGTAAAAATAATAATAAATAGACTAGCTTTAGATTGAAGTTTAAAATTATTTTTACAAATTTCAATGTACAATAACAAATTCTGGTATACAAAATAAAGAAGGAATAATTTGGTACACTGAAAGTAAAATACTTTTATAAACTCAAAGAAAATCCAAATATACACTTCCAATTTAGGTATATATTGACAAAATGGACAATTTTTATACTGTCATTCCAACCAAAATCAATCCATCATACACTACTTTATGTAATTAGATAATAATATGCAAATGTTTTTAGGATATACTATTTTTTTAATATAAAATTTATAGCTAAATATGAATTATTTGTGATTGGATGATTTTTTAAAAGTCAACATATATTATTTATCTTAATCCCAAAACCTTGTCATTGGCTTTCACGTAAATTGCGTAAAAAACATAAATTATTTATCTTAAATGCAGCGTTTGAAAAAAGGCTGGAAATTTTATGTTTCTCAAATTCGGCTTGTTCGTATAATAGGGAATAAATGATGTTATATTCGTTTAACATCTTAAACAGAAACTGCATTATCTCATATTCTAACATAATCTACAATCACAATTCACAAGCATAAAAGAGAATCACATCGCGGATTCACAAATGCCAGATCCAACGAGGATCAAAGGCGTCGTAATTTGTAATCATTTCGTATTGGCATTATAAAATAATTAACAAGAATGAATATGAATATTCAGTTATGACAGAAACGAAATGAAATGTGAGATCTAAATGCGAATTTATAAAATGGCAAAAGAGAAAGAATAAGGACAAGAAGCATGCATTGAATTGAGATTAGGGAGAGAAATACATACCGTGTTTATTTTGGTTTTGAATTGAGAAGGAAAATGAGATGCGAAATTGAGGAGGAAGAGTTGAGATGGATTGCGTTATATGAACATATTTTGGGAGAAGAGGCAGTGAGGGGGAGATTACGTATACGAAAGACTCGCTTCATCTTCTCTCTATCTCTCTTATTTCGTGTCTAATCTAATTTTTTTTGTTTATTTATAACACATGTCTATTTTTCTTTTTAATTCTGCAACTATTGTTTACATTTCATACTCCTAAAATGGTATTCTCACATTGCTTTAACTTCTAGCCTCACTTTACTCACTTACCCTACATTTTAATTCATTTTAATATTTAAAGAGTGTTGATCCCATATAATAAATTTTTATTTTAATTATATTTATTTTATTTCATTTTTATTTAATATTATTATAATTGTTTGTCAAATATGTGTGGTTTAATGTTTGGGTGTCAAAATAAACTTTTTCGTATTTAAAACACAGAAATAGACTATATAATATAGAAAACTAAATGAGGATTATAAAAAATACGTTATTCTCACTAATAATTAATACATATATAAACTTTATTATTCTACTTTACTTGTCAAATAATAGTCATCATGGTTAGCTCTGAAACTAGATTTTAATAAATATTTAAATTTAAAATATTTAGAGTGAATTTAGTGGACATTTGATTGAATTAGTATTAAACTAAACTTTTCTTAACGCTAATTTAACCAAGTCTATTACATCCGGTAGCTAATGTCTAACATTTAGAGTATTAGCGTTTATGATTCTACATTTAGAGTATTAATGTTTTGGAAACGCTATTAAGCAATTAATATAAACTTTTTTTGGTTTTGTGTGGACTTTTATCCCACACTAATGGTCCAATTTCTTGTAGGTAGTGTAGTACATGGGTGCAAAATCCCCAGCCGCAGCACCTAAATTTTAAAAATTCAGGCTGGGTGTAATTGAACATATTTTAATTAAGGATAATAACGACAATAAAAAAAAATATTTCCTACACAAAAAGCATTAAAAAATTGGAATGTGGCAAGTTATTACTACTGATATGGTCTTGCCATCTCCGAGAGTGTAGCCGAATAATGTCCTGAAATTATGGCCAGGGTCGCTGTGGACCAAGTTATTATTCACCAGCAGTGTTGCTAACATTAAGTTTGGAAATCTTTCTGAAGAACCACTACCTCATTGCCAAATTGCTTATTAAGTTATTGGGATCAAAGTGTTGAATAGGGTGAGCATTGATAGGAGTGGAATACTTCACCATCATTTGTTGACTTCATTACAATATTCTTATTTCTCCTAAGTTGATTTTTATATATGTACTATATATGATTTAAGCTGTATTATTATAATATCTAAAATAGTTAGTGTCGCTTCTCATTATCTCACTCTAGTTTTTTACCGAGTTAGCTGCTACAAGCCACTAATATCTGCTCAGTATTTTTGACCACTTAAAGATCTCTCGGTTCAAAAGTTGTAATTAGAATCATAGACAATCAATGATTCTACAATTACTACACTAAAATCTCAAGTTCCAACTCCCTCTCTCATGGTGAGTTTTGAGATAGGTTGTAACTGTATCAATTTTTTTTCCATAAATAGTGTGTGGATAAGTAACCAATCTCTGAACTATTTTTAAAAACAAAATGATAGAGTCTAGAACAAAAAATCATGGTAATCAGAGTTCACAATTGGAACTAAGAACCTTGCAAGAAAGAATGTAGACCATAATTAAAATAAATAACCTCAACATAACAAGACAGGTCCAATGGAAGCCGCAATTAGTAACTAAATCCTAATTGAAGTCCAAGGGCAAAATGAACTAGAAAAAGTGTCATGATACCACTACCCAAGATACCATGAACATTCCTTAGTCCGGGATTTCCCTGCATATCATTTTCAAGAACCAAGAGTAAGGACAAACAAATGGAATTATGTAAGGCTTTATAATCCAGTTCATGAATTAATTTGGTTTACTTGCTTCTTGACAATGCTCAAAACAAGACAGCTCTAATTTCATTTATAAACTCATTTGATATTCATAAACAAACTTCAGTGTTTACCACTAGCAAGTAACAGAGGAAAGAAATAAGCATTAATGAATTACCTCAAAGAGTGAGGGCAATATAGTTTGTATTGTCAACAAAGCTAGGCCAATGACGCCTGTAACAGCATGAGGACTGCGAGCAAACAACAGAACATAAAAACAGCAACATGATTCTTATTCGTTTTATTTGCAGTTGAAAATGAATAAGCAAACCTTGCAATAAAAAAAAAGACGGAGATTAAAAAATGACCTCTCAAAAATGGGTTTATCCGAAGTGAGTAGAGCTGTTATTCCCCCGGTAGCTCCAAAAGCAAAGAAGAAAAACATACCAGCTAAAAGCTTAGGGTGTAAATCCTTAGCCTTAGCCTTTTCCTCCTGCAAAATATTCAAAACATAAAAAATCTACAGTGAGTAATGAAACGGGAAAGGATTTGAATTACATACCACATTATCAGAATAACGAATCCGAAATCCCAAATAGGTGCCATAGCCACCCATGGCAAAGAGCACAACTGCCTGAAGGTCAAAACAGCAAAATCCATTAACAAACTAACTTTCTTCATAAGCATGCACAAAAATTAAAATAAATAAAAATAATGGAAAGATACTATAACTTGTACTAATTAAAGAGAAATTAATTTAAATTTTTTGTTGTAATTATTTTATTCTCAGAAGTGATAATAATGGAAAAAGTACTCCATTAAGTTAGTGTTAGTTACCATGTTGGCAGGGTGACCCCAATGAACGAGCCAGTCTGGAAGATTCCAGGACTTGACAAGGTCAACGAAAGGCCCAAAAACGGAACCCACGGCTTCACCTGTGATAGATAGCAGAAATTGGTATGATAGAATATTAGGAATAAAATAAAAAAGAGAAATGTTTGGAAGAGTTTACCTCCGGGTAAGAGAGCGGCGGCGCAGAGCAATGGGAACGGAGAGAAAGAGTGCAGGGTGATTTGGGTGTTGTCTCTGGATTTGACGTGTTCCAGTTGCAGGGGTGAGTTCTGCTTTGATGCGAGACACTTGGCGAAGGAGTGGCGGGACTGGAACAGAGCTGAGGATGGAGAAGAGAGAGAGAAAGCAACTGCCATGGCCATTTTTGTAAAGTGGAGAATGATGAAAAGAAGCAATGTGGTGTTGCAGTTAGAATGAGAAAAAGGTGAAGCAGTAGCAGATATGATGTTGACAGGAATTGGGAGTGGAAAGGTGTGGAAACAGACACGCCTACTATGAAGCTACTACTACTACTCTACGCCTCTCCGCGTGCCCTCCACACGCTTCTCTCTTCCCTTTCTCGGATATAAATAAAGAAAAATGATTTTTTCACACCCCATTTTTGCTTTGATCCAAATTACACCTTTGAATTACTTATGTGATAGGAGTATTTTTGTAAAATAATATGCATAAGATAGATGTAATTTGGAGCATTGGATGTCAAATTATCACTACTCATAAATAAATAATACTCTATTTCAAAATATTCACAACATCATATCATAATCATACTTACATTAATCAATCATTTTTATTTTGATCTATATTTTTTATTTCACTTTTGTATCTAATAAAACAAATAAAATAAAAACCTTTATTTATTATTAATAAATATTAAATAAACATGAAATAGTCAATGACTACCGTAGACAATAGATAAGTCATTACATTAGAATCAAAATGGAGATACATGATGTTGTGTTTTTAAAAAAGAATAATAACACATTAAAAATACAATCAATGATTTTCATTGCCTTCAAGATGATGAAGTCTATCTTCGATTCGGTCCAAACGTGTGTTGATATCCAACCTCATGCTTGACATACTTTCTTGTATATGTTGAATTATCCCCAAATTTGTGTTAACATCTGATAACTACTTTAAGATAAGTGCACTGTGTGGTTAGAAGTTATAATTTTTCCCTAAGAACGGATATCTAATTCAAAAGGAACAATTAATAATTAAGTAAAATATTTACTAAATAAAAAATAAAATAATAAAATTTGTTGGGAGTTTGTTATGATTGCAATGATTGAAAAGAAAACAATTCAAGAGTTTGTTGGTTCAATTGGGAAAATTGGGATTGAGGTCATCCTTCTTACTCTTTTGTATTTTAACTAGCATGGTAATATTTTATCCTTTGATTGATGTTGATGCTCGTATAAAAGTCATTTATATTGATTTCTCACATACAAAATTATTAAGAGAGTCTCCTAAATATCGATTCCTCGTATATTTATAAAAACTTCTTATCATTACGATTACATTGATAGCAATTAACATTTCAAATCTATTCCGAGCACTCAAATATGTTAAGCATTATCATTTAGACCAGAAACTTAGAAGTACTTTCTAGTCAAATCTAAGGATCTAGATCATAGAAACAAGCATTACAAATAAAATGACAATATCAATCATCAATCAAGAACAAAATATTATATTTAAATATTAACTCAATACATAAGATTTTAAACATATTACTCTCAATCTCAAAGGATAGAATTAGCCATTCATGTTGGCTTTTACAAGCATGAAGAGCAAGAAAAGAAGAACCAAGATGTTTCTCCTTGACGATTGCCTCCTCGAGGGTTTCTAGCACCTTTTATTCTCCCAATTGGATTCCAATCCACTCGATGATCCTAGTAGGTTTGTGCTCAAGCTTCATATTTAACTTAGTTGGACTTGGGTTAAGTGACTTCTCGCTTAGGCGTTATTGGGCATGGGTGTTATTGCGCTCGCCTGGGCGAGTTGCACGAGAAAAGGTCCAACGTTACTAGAGTGATCTTGCTTGGGTGAGATCCTTTGGGAGCTTCTAGCATGGGCGAGCTTGGGTGAGTGTTGGTCATTCCAACTTTTCCTTTTTAGCTTATTTTCTTTTTTTCCTTTCATCTTCATTATTCCCTAAAATCATGAAATTAACACAATTTTGGGAATAAATCGTTCTAATTCAAATTATAAACACAAAATATGTAAAAAGGTTTAAATTCATAAATTAGGAGTTATATTATGATTATTTTATCAATTAATATCCATAAGTGTCTATATTTTAATATGAAATATTACTGAAATCTGACACTTATCAACATCGCCGAATCATAGGGGATTTCGGGTTAAGGATGATCGCCTGCAACATATTCTTATGGTATGGAATGTCTTTGTGTTCTTGTTCTTGTTCGTCGCGAGGCCTTCCAAATTGCCACACACCATTGACCTCAAAGATATTAATTTTCTTCATGGTTATTTTTTCTAAGAAGTTATTCCACCCTAACGTGATTGATGACTCTCCCGTCAAGTTCATGTCATACAACAACATGAGGTGTGTGGTTAAACAACTATATGGAAGAGACATATCATGTTCACGGCATGTTATCATGTGTTGCATGATACAATGAGGTCAGTTAATCATTACATTACTTTTCAGGCACTATAACATGAAAACATCTTCATGAACCAGCTGTGAGAAGTTGCTTCCCCAAGGACACAACATGTGCACTCTTATGTAATGAAGTAGTATGTCATTCATAGTCAAACTACCTACATTTCTTACGTTTTGACCATGCACCTCTTCTCTTGTCATGGTTAATAGGGCATGTTGACAATCAAAATGTATGTCCTCAGGGATGGTACCAGGGGTTAACAATAGACCATCATATTTCATATTCGCCACGTTCATTTAATCCCTATGTTTAATTATAATCTTGTATGTATTGATGTGAGTAGCAAGGTAACCCTATGTCGTTAGATGAAGATTTGAATAAAAAAAACCCCGACCATGTCTCATAATATGGTAGTCTTATACAATGTTATTATATCCCTGAGTTGTCCAGTTGCCATCGATTCTCGACCCTCGTAGTGCCTCATCCACCATGACTAAGCAAAATAAAATCCATATTTGTGGTCCACTTTGTTGTCTGTGTGAACCTAGTGGATGAACTTGGCTGAACACTTTTACTGCGATCCATCTAAACAAGCATTATGAAAGTTAGTATCAAATAGAGTAAGCATAATATAAAACAACATTTATTACAATATCAATTGTTTACATAATCTTACCGTATTGTTTTTTCGTTATAGTGTCCCTAATGTGTGAACCTAGTCTATGATCATCGTCACGGGCTTGATAAGCAGAAACTTGTATATCATGTTGCAACAATTCACGATCCACTTCTTCTACCAAAAACTCATCATTGTCCACCCCATGAAGTTATGCAAAATACAACAAGCTAAAACAATATTTGTCATAGTATGCAAATCGCAATGTGACTCAATCCTGCTTGCTATAATTGGGAAATGTTTTTTCATGACACCAAATGTCCTTTCAATTACATTTCTAAACGACGAATGTCGATGATTAAATAATTATCTCGCATTTTGTGGTCCTCTTCGAGAGTACTCTTTCAAATGGCATTTAGCCTCATAATAAGGTGTTAATATTTGTGGTTTTAACATAAAACCTACATCTCCAAGATAGTATTTTCCTACAAACATTCCAAGGAAGCCTCCATTAGTTATGTATATTATGAACTTTGAATCTATTGTTTATGAATTCTCAAACACATTAAACTTACCTTCCGAAATAACCAAAGGATCCTCTCCTATGAAAGCTTCCTTTTCAATATCCTCAAATCTGAGGCTATTCCTTCCCACCTGGCTAGAACATTTGTGAATTTCATGTCCAAATCACAAGTTGCGAATTCATTTTGAGTTGGCCAATCTTTTCTCCCTCGAAAACGAGGTGTGTCAGCACGTGAGACCTTCACACGTACATGAGTGACATTAATGGCCCCTAAACAATCCTAATGGTAACCAAAATTTCAAGTCTAAACAAAATACAGATACAAAAAAATTATGAGAATTGTAAAGAAAATTTGTAACAAACATACCTTAAAGTACGAAAAAAAATTGGTTATTGTGTAAGATTTGAGGTTGAACATGAATATCATCTGCTTGTTTTATGAGTTGTCCTTCCAACATCAAAATTGCATTTAATACATTGTGAAAGTGATGAGAAACTGTTTCTCTAAACCGATGGAAAAAAATAAAATACTTTGATTCTTGACATTATATACAATAATATGAAGAAATATAGAAACTTGTTCTTCAAGTGTTGAACGATATGCATCATTAACAACTTCGGTTGCCCTAATTCGTTCACATAATTGAATGAATGTTTCTAGTCTCATGCAAATAATGTCACCGAATACTCTATCAATTCTTGTTTGTGACACTATTTTCTTGGTTCGAACTCAGTAATAGAATTCACAGTATCACTTAACATACGCAACAAATTCAAACCAAAAGCAATGATGCAAAGGATCATCACTTATGCAAAGGATCATCACTGATTCAAGTTCAGTATTTCTTTTCAATTCTTCTTATATTTTTTCAATTAGATTCATGTTCACACGAGCAAGATCATTATAAATTGCAATTGCATCCTCAAATTCTTACATGGCGTCGTCGTCCCAAAGTGGTGGACAATTGTTCTCGTTATACATGTAATCTTGACCTTGTCATTGACAACCATAAAATAGTTTATGGATACGCTTGAAATAGTTTATGTTACAAATAACTCTAACCACTTGAGTTAAAATTACTGCAATTGAATTAGGAATAGGGTTATGTAAATGATAGTGTTAGGGTTAGGATTTACTTTAATCCTTATAATTAAAGTTATACATGATTAATTATTTTATTACTACTAAACAATATTTTTATAACTAATTCTAAATTTATTTAAAATCATAATAACGTGAACTTAATTGCAATACAAAATAAGAGTGCCTATTTAACAAAATTAAAATCAAATTAAAAATTTAGTTATATATCTAAACAAAATTATAAAAGTTAAAAACAGAAAACACATAATAATAAAACATGTAAAAATTGTAAACACATAATAATTAAAAATTCAAAATAATAAAGACATAATAAAAAAAATTAAATACATTTACAAAAATTAAAAACCATAAACACATAAAAAAAACAATTAACACCGGAAAAAAATAAATACAGTTATTAAAATTAAAAATACTAAACACATAATAAAAAAATTTAAAAACAGTAGTAAATACATATTAACAAAAAAATATATTTATAAAATTCAAAAAAGTAAACACATAAAGTAAAAAACTAACCAGCAAACACAAATAATAAAAAAAATAAACACATAATATAAAATATATATATATATATATATATATATATTCTTATAAAAATTAGAAAATAGTAAACACATTAACAAAAACAAAAACAAAACAAAAAAAATATATATATATATATACATTTATAAATATTAAAAATAAAAACACATAATAAAATAAAAAAATATAAATACATTTGTAAAAATTATAAACATTAAATACATAAAAAATAAACAAAACAGTGAAAACCTAAAAAAAACGTAAATACAATTATTAAAATTAAAACAGTAAACACTTAAAAAAAAGGAAAATGTTGGTTGAACAACTGCTTATGTAGTTGCTCTAGTAGGTGGGGAAAAAAGTTATATTTAATTGTTGTTGTGGGGCCACGAAACTTTTTGAAAAGGTTTAATCTTTGATACAAATGTGAAATTAGGGTTAGGGGAAATTGGGATTTACATATACCTATACCTTCCCTTTTTCAATTTCTTCTTCTTTTGATATGTGGTTCTCCAATGCACCGTTACCTCTTTCACTTTCTTCTTTTATTGGTTTCTTGTCTCGTAGTTTCGTGCTCTTCTTCAGTTCTCCAATGCCTTGCTCTTCGTCAAGTTTCACTGTCATCGTCATGGGTCGGTGTTTGCAAGGTGGACGCCCTCCATCTCTTTTCACGGTGGTTAGGTGATAAAGGTAATACATTTTTTATTCAATGGATTATGAAGTGAAACATTGTTGGTCTGTGATTTTCATGATGTTGTGTGATTTTGATGTTGTTCTAGACCGTTGACTAGGATTGTCATGTTACAACAGTTGTTAGAGTGACAATAACATGTATTGTGCATCTTTAAAGTATGGTTTGATGATTCAGCTTTAGTTTGAGTTTCCTGTTGAAGGAAGTTTGAAGCTTTTCTCCCATGAATGCTGAATTGTTGGTATTATTGTTATTACTAGACACACTGATATAAAATTGATAAATGTTTTTCACAGTGATGAAGGTAGAGCATATAAATTGTATGCTTTAATCATTGAACAAACGAGTTTGGTAATTGTTGGTAATATTTGGTAATTGTTAAGACAAAGGAGTTTTCCAATTGTTCCCCAAGACGTTTTAGGATTTCATTTTGTCTAAGATTGCTTTGCTAACTTTTGATTTGGACCGATGGGGTTGTCAATGAGCTTACAATCCATTAAGCTTGTTTTTTGTAGGATATCCAAGGCATAATTTCTCAATGTTTTCCTTGGATTCAGCCACTTGTATTACGATGAAGTATTTTAGATAACAACCATCTTCTTCCTAAGTGGAAAAGTAACCACAAAATTAAGTCAACTGAGACACTGGCAGTATGTCAAGAAAATTTTTTCTGCAAATGTCACGTGACTGTTCCGATTGGTTGGGATGGGGCATGAGGTAGGGAGAAAGTGGGTCAAATAAGGTTTTTAGAAGCCTTGAGTGTATGGCAGTGTCAAGTAAGCAAAAAATTCACTCAACTTAGGGACTGGTAATATGTGGTTAGCCTAGTAGGAATATGTGGTTGGACTGGGCATGATGTGGGCAGAAAGTGCGTTAGATCAAATTTTTAGAGTCCATCAACTTATTAAATGTGTTTGTATCAGTTGGGAGACCATGAACATTTGCCATGTGCTCCATTTCCTGCATCTATTGCATCTTGAGCTTTGAGGCTGTTGTTAGTAGAGGATAATTGTTTGAAACACTTTGCAGGCAAGGCCAATGGCCAATGTAAAAATATAATTCCAAAAGCCCAAATTAAAACAGCTTCGTACAACTAGATTAATTGAAAATAGAACACGATAGGGTAACCTCATCATAAAAACTACACGCAAATTACCTATTACCCCAACTCTGAGTTCTGCACATATATGTATTAGGTCTTTCATGTTGTTGACAACCTCCGAAATCTGTCAAGCATTGTAACAAGTAATATAAGGGTTGAGAAAATACATAGTATAACAAATTAGAGGTTTTCTCTATAGTACTCAACACTGTACATAAATTTTGAGCTAGAATTTAATACCATACCTGTTCACAAATTCACTCAACTGAGATGATTGTTGTATGTGGTTACCACATTAGACTTCCTGCACAGTCCCTGTGAAGACTTATTCTAGAAATGTGAAGTGTGTGTTGGTGTTGGTTGGGGTGGGGTGGGCATGATGTTGGCAGAAAATGCGTTAGATCAGGTTTTTAGAGTCCATGATGTAGGGCGATGTCCAGTGATCACAAATTCACTCAACTTAGAGCATTGTTGTATGTGGTGACCCTAGTAGGAATATGTATTGACCACATTATACTTCTTGCACAGTCCCTATGCAAACTTATTATGGAAATGTAAAGAGCGTGTTGGTGTTGGTTGGGTTGGGCATGATGTGGGCAGAAAGTGTGTTATATCAGGTTTTGAGAGTCCATGAGTTTAGGGCAGTGTCCAGTGATCAAAAATTCACTGAACTTAGAGGATTGCAGTATGTGGTGACCCAAGTAGGAACATCTAGTGACCCACATTAGACTTCTTGTACAGACCCAATGCGAACTTATTCTGGAAATGTGAAGTGCGTGTTGGTTGGGGTGGGCATGATGTGGGAAGAAAGTGTGTTAGATCAGGTCTTTAGAGGGCATGAGTGTCATGCAGTGTCAAGTGAGCAATAATTCACTCAACTTAGAGGATTGCAGTATGTGGTGACCCAAGTAGGAACATCTGGTGACCCAAGTAGGAACATCTGTAATAAACATTTCCCTTGCACGTTTATTTTTGTAGATTCGAGTAAGACATAGAGTGCAACCTAAACATATTGTTAACATCAATAGAAATTTAACGTCATTGCAGCGACAAAGAATAGAGGAAACCCCCTTTAAGTGGATGCTCCACTTAGAACAAGAATTGAACATATGAAGTCCTCTTCTTCGCGAATTGATTAGCAGGTGTAGTGTTGATGATAATTGTTTTAGGATCAGACAACATTTAGTACCTTTTAAGGTTGTTGATGTTTGTTTCGCGTTGGGGTTGCGAGTGGTGGGTGAAGAATTATGTTTGTAGAATGATGGTGGTGGGTTGGTGAATAAGGTCTTTGGAGGATAGGACATAAAGATAAACATTCTTTTGGAAAAATTGGGGAACAGAGTTTATAGGAAAAAAAATGTTGATGAATTTTGTTGATTGTACATACTTCTTTTATTACATTTTTCTTTTTGCCTAGGACTTATAGAACTTTTTCTTCATTTCCTTTTAAAGTTTTAGATAATTTAGATGCATTGGATAGATACAATTGGGGCGGTGCAGTGTATGACTTAATAGTTTCCAGTTTAACACGATCATCTGAGGTATATAACAACCAAACGAATGGCCGTGAAATTTATTTGGCTGGTTGCGTTCCTGTTCTGTAGGTTAGTGGTAATTATGAGAAATAATTATGTACTTTAACTTTATTACATTTATTTAGTTTTAAATTACTAACATTAATTTTTTAGGAGTAGCTTTGGGTTGTTCAACATGTTGGCCTTGACATCCTGTAGAAACTCATACAATATCTTTGATGCACGTAATGCATAATGAGAAAATGTGTCGAGGGAGTTCAACTTTCGTGGAACTTCAAAATGATGGTGGTTGAGACTGCGTTGGATGTGAAGCTTCATGTTCTGTGTAGTTATTTGTTACATGTTTTAGTGGATCCTAGGAGCATTCATAATTGTAGAAACATAATGGATTACATGCACTTCCATTAAGTTGAACAATGTGCGAACTTTTTAATGCTAAGAACTGAAGACGAATATTGTTGTGCCATATGATGCAACAAACCTTCTAATTACACTTAATATTACTTTCGATCATTTGTAATTATGATGACAAGTTTTCCCACAAATGATTTTATTTGTATTCAAACCCAAAGGATCCATTACCAGGTGTCACATTCTGTGGAAGGTTAATTTAACGGTCATCCGTGGTTAAGTATGACTTCGTTATTAGTTCGTTGGACTCAGTAAAAAAAAGTTATAAATATTTACATTTGCTCAATTTCCTACACTAAAATAAGTTTAAAGTTAACAATATTAAGTTAAAGTTCAAAATTTGGCAACTTTTTTACCACTGCATATTTTGGATCAATGAAATATTTGTAGTGCAACCTAAAGTGAACTCGTTCCAGCACTGGACCTTTTTCGTGTAATCTAAAAATTTTGGTTCAAGCTAAACTGAACCGTTTTTGCTTAATCCAAATTTTTTCGTGCAAGCTAAAATGGAACCCTTCAGCACTGCCCCGTTTTTGTCTAATCCAATTTTTTTCGTGCAAGCTAAAATGGACCCCTTCAGCACTGCCTCGTTTTCGCTTAATCCAAATTTTTTCGTGCAAGCTAAAATCGACCCCTTCAACACTGCTCTGTTTTCGCTCAAACCAAGTTTTTTGGTGCAACCTATACTGGATCCCTTCAGCACTTGACTGTTTTCGCTTAATCCAAATATTTTCGTGCAAGCTAAAATCGACGCCCACTGCCCCATTTTCACTTAATCCAAATATTTTTGTGCAAGCTAAATTCGACCGCTTCAGCACTGCCTCGTTTTCGCTTAATCCAAATATTTTCGTGCAAGCTAAAATCGACCCCTTCAGCACTGCCCCGTTTTCGCTCAAACCAAGGTTTTTGGTGCAACCTAGACTAGATCCTTTCAGCACTTGACTGTTTTCGCTCAATCCAAATTTTTTTGTGCAAGCTGAATTGGACCCCTTCAGCAATGGACCATTTTCGCTTAAATAGAAGTAATGTCAAAGAATTTCAACCAAATGGTTTAGGAGACATGTTAATAATTATTAAGGTAATATATGGCTTATGTACTCTTTCGATCCTTTCAGTTTATGCAACACAAAAATGACAATTATACACCTCTTTATTACAGGATCCAATAGAAACAGTTAGAGCAAGTGTACACACAAAGGTGTTAAAAGATCTGATATTTGGACCACAAATTGTAGTAGGATTAGTCTTAGTGCTAAAGAATGTATTTATCTTCAAAAAACTCTTTTTTCAAATAACTCCATATCATATTTCATGAAAGCATTAATGTTATTATAGGTAGCCATATTTAGTCTGAATCAAAGAGCATTCTACCTTAATATAACCGTAAACAACATTGTTAAGGTATTTGACTTTCATTATAACTATAGTACAAACAAGTGTGCCTTTCATTACAATATTCATGCCTATAGGTTTTAAAATTTGACATATGTCCACCATCTGATTTGTGCCTATAGGTTTTCAAATTTGACATATGTCCACCATCTGAAGAGGAAGCTCGTTGTTGTCATCCAATAATACGCGATCCACTGACTTTAGGTACAATTCCAAAAATTGTCTATACTTAAAAAACAATGTCCTATATCCACTATTGTAATTCACATTTCAATATCCAAAATATATTCAGATGCAAAGCAATTGGAGTTATTGAATAAGATGGAGGAAGACAGAATCTGAAGTTCAAGGTTGGTTTAAACTTCCACATATTACAAACATGCCTATATGCATAATCAAGACTATTATTGTATAATTGATGATACTCAATTGTATTTATAATTTATAAGCACATGTTTGAACAATGCTTATTACATGTCTTAACTTAATTTGTTGGTTACTTGTCCTTCTTAGTTTGTATCAACTTAGTTTCTGTGTGTTGACACTACCATACATTCAAATTTAAAAATTATGTTCACTTCAACCACATAAATGGGAAACAATTAAAATTCAAAAACACTTCAAAAAGTCCAACCTATTTACAGTTAGTAAAATTAGAACGCAGTTGCTAGATACATGTCTTAAATTCTCTAACCACATTACACCCAATGAAATAAACATGTATCATTTCTAACAACTACTTCATAATTAACATACTTAAGTACTAAGCACGTCATGTACGATCCCTTTCAATTATGACTAACAAAATCATTTTTTCCCCTTCCATACCTAGTCCATGGTGATTTCATCACAGCTAACATCACATGTTTCCTTCCTCTATGCTTGACTCGGGTGAATATGTTACTTTTTTCTTCTCCCCCATCTTGGTCTTCGGGTACGTCTTGGTCTTCGGGTACATCTTGCTCTTGGGGTACGTCTGGCTATTCAGGTACATCTCGCTCTTCGGGTCCGTCTTGCTCTTCGGGTACACCTTGCTCTTCGGGTACACCTAGCTCATCGGGTACATCTTTATCATCAACATAAGACATCTGCAGATGTTCGTCATCATTTGCAGAAGGACTATCACGCATATAAGATTTTGCACGTGCACTTAAAAATTCTTGTAACTCTTTCAATTCCTTCTCCAAATTGTTGATGACTACCTGTTGTTCCTTCGCTTGACAAAGCATATCAACTACTTTCACCTTCATTTTACCATAATCCTTTTTTGTTTGACATGTCGGTTGTAAATCCACGTTGAACTACCTCAAATGCTTGTACAACGAATTCATTTTGTAACTCTTCATTGGACGTAGATAAGTACACAATAACCTATTCATGCACACAAAAAATACCAACATAAATGAAAAAAAAATAAGTATTGTACATTTAAAAAAAATCAATATATTCTACACACCACATTCTGTTGCAGTCCAAATGCAATTTCAATGTCACTCAGCCTAACATCCATCCATTGTGTGATACGAGGATATATATTTCCAATCCTCGGAACTTGCCGCTTGTAAGAGAACAAATGTTCAAGAGCCCATATCTACACAACTCATGTCAAATTAATGCCACTAACTAGAAAATGTATGGCAAGTCATTACACATACGAAGGAAACATTTTAAATTACCTGCATCAAGTACACACAACCACAAACATGGATATATGTAGCATTAGTTTTCCTCCTCATACACATTGAAGCTAAACACATACTCTGAACCAAAAAGTCATAAACTAAACCTCCCCAATTAAACCTACCCAATTCACCCAGATCATCCACAACCCTAAACAACCCACCAAGAACTAAACCCATTCTACTTGGAAATAAAAACTCTCACATTCCTAACAAGAAGTACAACCTGAAAAAGTCATGTATGGAACATTCGTTGCGATGCTTAACAATTTCATCATAAATCATTTTCACAGATACATGACTAGTTTTGAAAAAAAACTCATACTCTTACAATTGTTTTCTGTTTTATCTAAGTCAAATTTGTCTCCCACAACTCTAAGACCTATACCTAAAAAAACATCTAACAAAGTAAATGGGACAACTGTAGAGCTTACTACAAAACCATGACTTCTCTCCACCCACCTAGTACATAACTCCCTTAAAAGGTAGCGACTCAATTTCAGGTTCCCATCCGACACAATTAGCCAACCAAAGAGGGTTGACTGAATAATAAATTGTTCTTCAGCACTTAAGGTTTTGTTAAAACTTCCCAAAAATTTTGGCATGCAATAATGCTTAAAGACCTGCATTAATAAATACATGTACAGTTTACTAAGAATGTCATGTCATTGTATGCCTAAAAAAATTAAGCATATTCGAAATCAAACCTTATCATCCACAAAAAGATGTTGCATGACTACTTTCCTGAGTTGTCATTATATCCTACAAAACATAAAAATTCAACAATGAATATGTTATTCAAAACCAAACAATAATGAAAGAAAATCAATGAAAGATCTGCAACCAAAGCTCATGGAACGCCCCACTGATAAATTGAAAATTGATGCTCTTGGCGAGGCTAATGCAGGGTCACTCTTAGGTCACCTTACTTTTGATAAAATAGGTGGACGGGAGGATGATTTTGCATATATGCCTCCTCTCAAGGATGCCTCAGATCATGATAGGTCCCTATCCAGGTAGGGGTTGTCCACTCCCACTTCGGATTTTCCAGAACCGAGGATGCTAAGGAATTCACCTGCTGTTATGCAAGCCAAGGGCTCAAAGTCACATTCAGTTACCACTACTATTGATGATCATCTTATGGAGGTCTCTACTCTTGTGGTTGTACCATCTCTGTTGCATCCTACCTCTCATCGGAGGGCTAAATCACCTGCAGATTCTAAAGCACCAATTAAGACTCTAATTGATGGTCATTGTTAGATATTATTAGATATAATTAGATATTATTTGATATTATGAGATATTATAGATACTGTTAGATATCTCATATTTATGTAATGGGCTTAGCCCATATGTTTCTTTTCCTATATAAATATAACCCTATGTGTTCAATATACACAAGGGATTTACCCTATTCTTTCTTTTCCTTTAATATG
>Ga0123342_1005668_pt1 | contig 17897 bp, 7 predicted proteins | sample Turbeawhitnodule_FD_89960 | JGI IMG/M metagenome (GOLD analysis project Ga0123342, IMG submission 89960) | Root nodule microbial communities of legume samples collected from Mexico - Turtle bean Mexico white nodule | ecosystem: Host-associated > Plants > Roots > Nodule | place: Mexico: Nepantla...
CGTCATCCTCTTCGCGAGAAGACCTTGAGAAAACCTCCACACTGTTGTTTCTCCAAACCGTTGAACTTCTCGCTCGCATACTGTTACTCGCTCTGTATATATCGCTTCCCTCCATTCTCTCAGTTTCTCGCGGTTACCCGCCACACCCTTTCTTCTCTCTTCTTCTTCTTCTTCTTCTTCTTCAAGTAGTTGTGTTGCTTGGTGTTGAAGGCAAAAGAATGAAAGAATACGAAAACAACAAAAATGAGTGTTTTTGTTCTGAAATGAGTATGTGAAACACCGTCTCTCTCTCTCTCTATTTATACTCTTCACGTCAAAAACAACGGCGAATCATATTCATGAGTCAAACCTTTCAATTAAATGTTTAAATATTAGTATTATTTTCTTTATTACCACAAAAATCTCTATTAAACACTAATAAATGCCTGTTAAATCACCCCTTTCTTTAAAACCTCCTGTTATTAAATACGCATTAAATCTCCTCCTGCTTTAATATACACTAATAAATTTTCTAATCATTTTCTTTTACTATATCTTGATATTAAAAAAATCAATTTAATAACTAACCAATTTTATTAATAACCAAATATTTAATATAGACTAATAAATATAATTGTTTGTGTCGGTTATTTTAATTTTTTTATCAGTAAAAAATAAATTAAATTAAGAGGGAGACAAAAGGGGTATTCCAACTCTTTTACATAAACCAAATCACATTAAGAATCTCTAAAGAGATGGACAAACACTCCAGAAACAATAGATAGAAAATGTTTGCTGCGTAAGCTAAACATCCTATTCCAGCTAGCACCGTGCTCGTATTTGAATGTTATAAACACTGCAAACTGCAGCTACAAAACCATCAAATACACCCTGCCTCTATTGGTATGTTATAATCGATTATTTTAGCTTAATAATATTCCTAGTTACCATGATATAAATCACTCATTGGCATGAGCAGTGTTTGTAGTAATAGGTGTAGATAAGAATGTGAAAGAGAATTGAGGAAAATAATTGAGAAAAAGAATAAAATAAAATAAAAAAGATTTGGAGTGAATATGTTTAAAAAAGATAGAGTCAAAAGTTTGGAGCTTGACCTGTGAAATGAGAAGGAAAGACATTTTGTAATATTTATATTAAACCGAAAGATGCAAGATAAAGACACGACAACCTTTGAAACCAAATAGCTTATGTTAGAAGAAAGTGGCAAAAAGAATCCTTTGAGATCTTTTGATGAAAACAGAAAACAATAGTTAAGATAAACTCATAAATTGCATCAGCTGCAACGTCAGTAACAGAATTTCCATTTTTAATTTTAATTTAGAGAGAAAAAAAAATGGGTGAAAGAATGAATTTCACGTTTATTTGGTTTTGAAAAAAGCCTTCAGAATGAAAGCCTTCAGAGTTTGACTCGTAGATTGATAAAAAAAAATAAAAGAGATGGCCAGCGAAATTGATCAGATCTTGTGGGCGTTGAAAGAAGCTTTGGACCAATAATTCAACTTCTAGATCGATAGTACTATATTCATTAGGAGAAAAATTTCTTTAACACAGTACAAAAAACATATATTTAATAAACATTTATAATAATATTATAATATTTTGAATTGAAAAATAAAATAAAAATAAATAAAGTATTAATTTATTGAAATGTAAGATATGTGTTTTCAATGTTTAGAGTGTGAATATATCAGTTTTCATTCATTACAGACATGTTACATTAATAGATCCAACTAAATCATTTATCCATTTCTTTTTTGAGACGGAATTTAACATCGAGTAACAAATATATGATATTAATGGCAAGACATCAAATTTAATTGTTAGATATATTTGTTACAGTTTTCAGTTTCTGCTATGCTGCATTGATTGTATCAATATAACTATTTTTATATTGTATTTGAATATGACATTTTAATAGGGTAATTCATTATTTTAAAGAATTTGAAATGATTTATGGCGGAATATGTTATTTAGGTAAACAAAATTGGAAGAAATTAAAATTTTAGAATTTCATTATAGTAGTTAGATTATTTAAAATTAATTTCAAGTTTTACTTAAAAAGTAAAAATTTGAAATTTTCATATTTTTAAATTCATATTTCGATCTTTGTAGTTCGGGTCGATCTGGGTCTGAGTTGATTCAACTCGACTTGGATCTGGGTGTTGATCCAACTTAGATTGATATGCTCTCAACTCAATGTCTCCGCTCAAAATAGACACAACTCAACTTACCCAAACCTGACCCAATTTATTTCGGTCCCACCTGGACTTAACTTGACATGACATGGGTCTAGCCTAACTCTATTGAACGTGATCCTACCCTGACTCAAATTAACTTGGACCTGGATCGATTCAACAAAGCCAACTTGGCTCAGTCGATCTCAACCTGACTCGACACATCGAGTCTAGGTCAACTCAGCTTGACTTGGTCCTGATCGGATTAGGCCTGACTTGGTCTTGGTTGGACTAGGATCTACCTGGGCCTAACCCAACTTTATTGAATATAGGTTTCCTTTAACTCATATGAATGTTGTCCCCCAACTAGAGTGAGTGTGAGTTTTTCTTGACTCATATCGACTTGGGTTCGGACCAACTCGACTCGATTTGGCTCGTCCGAGAAGACTCAACTTTCCCAAGAAAACTCGACTTGCCCGAGCCATCTTGACTCGACCTGGGCTTAGGAAGACTTTGCTCAACTTAGCCCGAGCCTACTCGACTCAACTATTAAGGCCAAACTGACTCAACTAAACTTGGACTTGGTAACTTGGTTTGACCTTATATGAGCCCAACTCGGTCTAACATAATATAGCATTTCATAACTTCAAAATAATATTTTTAACATATTGAAAAAAGTTTTGCAAATATAAAATAAAAAAGTCTTTAAAATCTTTTAAAAAATAACATCAATTAATATCTACTATAAAATATTATCAATATTGATATTTCTTAATTTTTAACAATTATTTGATATTTAAATAATTTTTTTAGTTTGGTGATAATCGAAATATTTATCTAAAAAATTTAAAATTCATTAAATTTTGAATTGTTTTACCAAACAAAATATTTTAAAATTAGTTGAATTTAAATTTAATGGATTTGAATTTCTTAAAAGTTATGAAATTCTCTATCCAAACTCAAGCTTAAGGGTGAAACTGAAAAGTATCATTCTTGGTCCAAAGCAATGTCAATGGCTTTCAGATCAAAGAACAGGATTCAGATTCTTGATTGAAGTATTCAGGAACCTAAAATTAGTTCCTTTCCTTTTGTAATAAAGTTGGTGACACAATTGACAGTTATTACATCATGCTTTCTGTCAAGAGAAGAACAATGTGAATTGTGCAGTGGATTAGGATGAAATTGATGATGGTCAAAGTTTGGCATCACAACTGGGGTGTACACTTGAACTGCACACACTGATTCATTCTTCATGTACCAATTCTGCCATTTCCAATTTGTCTGGAAATAAAAGTGGAATTGTGGATTCTGGTGCAACAAATAGTTTCTGCTATATTCAGAGTTTCAACTTCCAAGAAATCAAACCAATTCTAGTCAAATTGTTTCATGGTTCTAGATTTCTTTCCAAATAGGCTTGAACAATTCTTTTTCTTAGAATAGTTTTACTTTATTGATGTTCACTACATTCCCAAATTCAATTTCAAACTAATTTGACTTAATTAAGTTTTAAAGATGTTACATTTTTAGATATTTTTTGTTCTTTCTGTTCAAACTGTTTCTATTATGTCTCAATCTCAGAAAGCTAATTTTTATCTGAAAATTTTCCATTCCTGTAGACCAAATGAATGGAACATCTGAATTGGTCATGTTTCTAGAAATAGATGTTAGATAATAAAAGTCTCTCTTCTCGTGATGTTTCTCATTATTCTAAGCAAAGAAAATTATTTGTTCCTAATAATGATAAAATATTTCAACCAAAAGAAAAACTTTAGTAGGAAAATGTGTTCCGGAGAAATTTCTGAAACAGATAATCTAGAAATCAATTTAAAAAGGGCAATTTCTTTCTGGACCATATCAATTTTGATCTACACTCTATATTTTTTTAAAGTTCCAAAAATTATCCTTATTTTGGATTTGAAAATCTGGAATAGTAAATAAAATTCAAAAATAAAAAAATGATAAAAAAATTCAAAACACAAAATTAAAAATGCATTTTGAATAAAAAAAATTCAGAATTTAAGTGTTCTGAATATTGAAATCCGAAATATTTTTCAGATAAAAGATTTTAAAAGTAATTTTTATTTACACTCTCCTTTTGTATAAGGTTATTTTTATCATTTAGAAAGAGTATTTTTGTCCTTTTCAATAGTAGAAGAGTATTTTTGTCCTTTTCAATAGTAGAATGGATGTATGTTATTGATATGGTACATGGAGAAATTGCCTTTAAAGAATGATAAAATAGTCATTTTAAAAAAGTATGGGTGCAGGAAGTAAAAATCTTAGTACTACAACTTGTTATTGTAGTCACTGCTCTTTCTACCTCCACTTTTTTCTTATGTCATGCTTGTTAGTATTTTTTTTTCCCATATATATTTTATATAATATGAGAGAGAGAATATTAAATATTTTTTTTATAAAATTCGTGTTCATTATTTTTTAAATATAATAATTTTAATTATTTTTTAGTCCTATTATATATTTATTTATTTTATTCAATTTGGTCTTATTGTTAATAAAGTATTTAATTAAATCTTTTAATTTTAAAAAATGAAAGTGTGATCACTTTATATCTAATTTGTGTGGTCAAATATTTAACAAAAAAATATTGTTAATTTTAATACGTGCATATAGTATTTTATTATAATCAAATTATAAAGCAATTTATAAAATTAATGACTTCAATTTCACTTACGAAACGTTACGTTTTTGTTTTTATTTTTATTTTGAGACCTAAGTGAACACTAAAAAGGGTATATTAAAAATGACACGTTTTTTTTTCAATTTTTAAAACTAAGAAAACTGATTAATTTTTTTATTGGTTCTAGAATCAGACCACTTCGAAAGAATTTTGTAAGGTAAAAAATAAAAAATAAAAAATAAAAAATAAAAAATAAAAAATAAAAAATAAAAAATAAAAAAAGAATTTTGTAGGGTAAAAAGTAAAAAAATTGTTTACGCGCCCAATTTTCCCTTCTCCTTCGTCTTTTCTTCTTCTTCTTCTCTATCGCTTCAAAAATTCAAATGCTGTGCATCGTTTCCAATTTTTACAATAGGTAAACTACTTCCCAATGTTTGAAGTTTTAGATTGATTTTCACCATTTTGTTCGTAATACTGCTTTCTACCATTTCTGTGATTCAAATTTGATAATGTTCGTTCACAATTTTGTAGTGTTACATCTTGTTTCTTTAACCTAGTGTACTGCATTGAATCCGAAACGAGATGTATGATTTCGTTGCTGTGTTGCTCTGAAATTCTTCAGATCTTGTTTGTTTTCTGGTTCTGCTTTCTCGGCGAAACTGCACCATTTTGGCGTTGTTTTTGCACGCTTATCAGTTGCGACGTCGCAAAATCGCGGCGTGTTAGCGCCGAAGCCGTGGCGTTCCATAATATTACGAAGAAACCCTCACTGTAGGGAATTTTTGGTGCTATTTTTTTGGATTTGAAACTTCAACATACACTAGGAAGTGAACAAGACCGAGGTGACCTGCTGCACCTCCAGCAGAATAACTAGAAATTTATGAAGTTCTAAAGGAGGAAGAGGAATAAATCTGCAGCTATAATAGTAGTTGAACGAAATGAATTCGAAAATGACTTGGATTTTGAAGATGATGATTCCTATCTAGGAAACTTGTTTTTTGAATTTTAATGTTTTCACATTTTAGTTATTTCGACCCTTCTCGATCAGTTAATAGTAGTTAGCCATTATTATGACTTTTGTTAGTATTTACTTGTATGTTTTGCTCAAGATTGAAAAATTATTGCGGTAGAGAACTTGATTTTATAATTTTTAGAAAAATAAAACATAAGATATTCTTTTTGTTTTTCCTAATTTGAAAAAGCTCTCAATTTAGTTTCTATATTTATAATTTCCGATGTTGTTCTTGTTTGCTTCTGTTTTTTTTTGTGAGACTGGTATGGAGTTAGAATGAAATATACAATACACAGGGATTGAGTTGTCAGAGCGAATGTTATAATGGTATTTCTAATCTCTACATTTTCTACTTGGTTCATAGTATTGATTGTGTTATACATCCAATGCACAACAATTTATATCATGTCAGGATCAAATTTAAAATGAGTGGAACGTATAAGGATTAACAATATATTATATCTTCTGTTTTTTTTTAAGTACCCTTAGATATTGCTCAATAAGAGAAGAGAAATCAGGGGGCTAAGTGCATTTTTTTATTGTCAAGTTACTATTTTACTCATTGCATGATGCTTTCAAAACTGCAGGCAGAGAGAATTTTGGGGAAGGGATCATTGAGACATTTCATAATGACGATGAAGCACGGATGCTGTAAACAACGGGGATGTGGTACGTGTAGTTTAGTGTGCTTTCTCATTCTCTCTGCTTGACGAACATTATAAACCACAAAAATCAATGCTTACTCTATTTATTTCTTTGAATTGAGATGCTTGATGTTGTAGGCGAGAAAAATATGGGAGTTCCTTACAGCTTATTTTGTTGGCACTGAAATTGACTCAGTATTATCCTTTTGAAATTAAAGACTTGATTATCAAATATTACAAAGTGAGTAATAGAAGTTACAGATTGAAAAATTGAAGTCAGTAAATTTTAATACTGATGTAAATTTTTATGTTTTTTTATTTTTTATTTATTAATAACTTCTATTGCTTACTCCAGAACTTCTATTATTCAGTCTATAATTAATTTGGGTGGTGTCTGTCCTACAACTATGTTGGGTTAAGTATGGGCGATGTTTATATCCTCCACTTGCTGTTAATAGATGCTGATATGACTGTTGTGGAAATGAGTAGAGCAAATCTCTTCAGTAAATGTATTTGTCTTATCTAATTTTTTTTTTCAAGTACTGAACACAACACATAGCTATGAGTGGTTAGTTACAAGGGGGGTTTTTGGGTACTTTACATATCCAATAATACTCTATTTTCCACTTGCTATCTCTAAACCTGCAATGTTTTTAGAGATAACTTGAGTAAATCTCTTTTGTACCTGAGAGAAGGTTATAAATAGGATTAACATTGGAATTCCAATTTCAACGCAAGTCCCTACTTGTGACAGGACAGAGCAATATGATAAATCATGAGTAAAGAAGAATACTAATAAATTTTACGATTAAGATATCCTGAAAAATAGTATTAGTACTAGCAACATCTGGTTTAGTGTCATACCACAATGATGCCTGTGTCAAATAATCCAAAACCAACTAAGGAAATTACTGGAACCATTCGAAGTGGGCTGAAAAATCTTAAGATAAAGTAAGAGGACATTTATTATAAGATATAATAAACTATTGAATGTGGTATAAAAGTTTCATACTAAAAGCCCATATTTGACTTTAACAATGCAATATTAACATTTCACTTTCTATTTATTAACTTTTTAATAATTTTTTAAAATTATATTAAACTCAGGTATGGTTATATAATCAAAATTTGAGTGATATTAGACTTAATCTTCTTAAATACAATTTTAGATTCGTAGTCAGATAGATTTATTTTCATGTAAATTTAATAACTACCAAAGTAAATAGATAATTTATTTGATTCAATATAAATTAAAAATCTATTTATATAATTTTCACAATAACAAATAATAAAAGAGTAACTACTTTTTTTAATTTGTACAAATGAACTATTCAGGTATATCAGTTTCAAAGAGTTAATTTTTTTTCATTAATTTATCTGAGAATTTCCAGTTTTTTCTTTTTCATTTCAAATGGTTATGCGATTTAGATGTCACTGCACTCATTTATGCCCTCTTGCAGCTTAGTCGATAAGGCCCATTTGCAGCTTGCTTATGCAAAGATATTTCTTTGTTTAGCAAGGCTCCGGGATCACAAGATACCTGTTGATATTTTCCACTTAACTCTAAAAGCAATAGAGGTATGTTTCTCCTCCTGTATATTTCATTTCTTCTCTAACATTTATGATTTGTTCACCACATTATTGCCAAGACAAAATCTAGGCTGAAATTGGTTTTGTTGAATATTTCATTTAAGGTTGTTACGAGAAAAAAGCTGCACCAAATGTAAGTTATTCATCTGACTACTAGTAAATTACAATTATAAATTAATATTATAATATCTGTATTTAACATGTCTTGATTACATCAAACAAGAAGCTATAAGTGTAGTATTATGTGATAAGACATATATGCATAAAATAATATTAAGGAAGTAATATACAATTAACTCAAATATGTTAATTGTGTTTAATGTTAATTTTATTTTTAATATTTGATTGTGTAGATATTTAGTGATCCATGATCCATATCCGTTGAAGGAGAATTTGTTACAAGAGGTTTGAAAGCGGTGGACATTATTTGTTTTAAATATTGACCGTAAATGATCATAGTATAACTAGTTAACAATTTTGTATGAACATATTAATTTTCAGTAAAATTTATAATTATTTGTGTGCTAGATCGTTAAGAATTTATTTTAAAAATATTTGTTTGAGAATCCTACTTATTATGTAGGATATATTATGCCAATAGAAAAATGAATATATTACAAAAAAAAAAAAAAATACACTTTCTATAAAAATTATTGCTAAACCATCATACAAAATATTATTTTCTATAATTAATTTGTCCTTAACCGTCATAAAAAGTAACACATTTTATGACGGTTAAAATATTATTTGTTATAGAAAGTAACATATTTTATAATGGTTAAAATAATGTGTCATAGAAAGTAATATTTTTTATAATGGGTATAAATTTAACCATGACAAAATGTGTTATTTTTTATTATGGTTAAAGACAAATCAGTCATGGAAAGTGATGGTTCTTTTAGGTAAGACATGAAAAATAAATTTCTATGACAATTACACAACTGTCATAGAAAATACAGACTTTCTATGTCTCATACATCTATGATGGATTTAAGATTGACATAAAAATATATGTTTTAACCGTCATAACAAGTATTTTTTGTATTAGTGATTATGAAAGTTAATCTTATCAATTGTTCTATATGTGGAAAGTTATCATGTGTAAAATTAGTAGAATGATTAATCTACTTTGTGCGTCTACTTTTTACTGAATTAAATATATTTTTTGTTTTTTTAAGTTTGCATATTAAATATCACTATGAAACTTGACATTTCAATTAGGCTGACACTTCAAATAACAATAATTATTTGTCACCACATGAAAAAAAATATTATTAAAAAGAAAATACAAGAAAATGTGGAGGATTAGATCAAAACCCATATATTAACAAAAATGGTACATAGGTAATTTGTACCTATTAATAAAAAACCCTAAGAAAATATTATATGGAAGCTTATTATACCAATAAAATACTCTTTATGAATAAAGTCTAAGTTAGCAAACTTATCAGCATATACATTCTCTTCATGAAAAAATGTGACAAATCTTAAACTTGATTTTTCCATCCATAATAGTTAAGACAAGTGTTACACCTATTACAAAACATATCTAATAAATATTAGTTCAAACCATAAATACAACACAAATTAAGGCAGGATCACATTCAAGTCATTGTGTGTATGTAGTAAGAAAAATATTAAGATGAATTTTTACTTTTTCTTTTACGTAACAAATAAATTTTTACATAAATTATATTATAAATATTATATTATAATATTTATGTGAGTGATATTACATAAAATATTTCAATATTTTAATCCATAATATACTGAAAAGAAGTAGCCATGATCTGGGTGGTTGGGAAGGGCTTTCATGTCTGAAGTTGTGCTATAATTGTGGAATAGAACATTTTTATGGTCAAGCCACGTGATTTGAATTTATTATAAATGTTAGAAGTTCTAGTTGTTGAATTTCAATTCTTACGTAATATATTGACACGTTTCTTACTTAGCATGAGTTTGATTCCTTTTTCGATGCTTTTTTCTCATAAGAAAATTGAGATTGATATGAAAGGATGGATCAAGTTTCAACTCTGAAGAACCCAAATACGATTTTCTGCAATTTCTAAAATTTACTACACAATCAAGTATTAGGGTTGTTTTCTACTAGTAAAATCGATTAAATTAACTTTTAAGTTTATTTACTTTTAATTTTCTTTAAATTAGTGTTGATGATTAAGAACATTTTATAGACTTAAAGTCAATTCTTAAAAATTAGTAAAATATTTATATTAATGAAGTCTACATTGCATTTTTTAATAAATTGTTTTTATATATGAAAAGAAAATTTAGCGTCAACTTAATAAATATTATGTTTTTAAATTCTTTTGTAAATATAAATTGTTGTCACCACATGTTAAGTTTTTTAAACAAAAAATATTATGGATAGGTTAAGTAGACATTATTTAGATTTAGATAATAAAAGTATTATAATATTTGTGAGTCTCATTTTCTATATAAGTATCGGCACCTAAATTTTCTTCATTTATATTTATGGCTTTTGCTCATCTAATGTATTTTTTTAACTATTATTTATATCAATTCAATTATGTCTAGTGTAAATCAAGTTTAAGAAAGTTTGGTCATCATTGTGAAACTCAACTAATATCTTAACCTACAAAAGTTAATCAAAGAAATTAATTAAAAAAGGTGATTCTGATTCAAATGAAGGATATTAAATTTCAACTTAGATGTGATTTGGATAAAAGTACATTAATTAATTATGTTATATTGATGAATAATAGTTTATTCAAGAGAGAGTAATCAATATTTAGAATTACTTAATGTCTACCCCTATATATATATATATATATATATTTCCAACTTATGGAATCTTTAACTTCCTAGGACATTTTCTATAAAAAAAAAAAACATGTTTCATGATTTTATATTTTAACAAAAAAACATGTTTCGTGATTTTATATTCATTCTTTTCAGCCCTACACCCTCAACTATGAAGGTGATGACCCAAACTAATACAAATATGCATTTAGTTAAAGACAAATTATAGTCAAAATGAGTGTTCCAAACTCCCAAACACAAATAACTCAGTAATATATTAATCCACCTACTCCATCTAATTTCAACTAAAAATAATTAAATTATACTTAATTAACTAAATTTTTCGTTTATCTTTTGTTGGACTGAGTCTGATATTACGGATAAACGGTTGTTTATCGATGTACGTGATTAAAAACATCAATATTAATACAAATAATGAAATATCGAATAAACGACCTTTAAAAAAAATTCCATTTATTATTAAATTAGGTCAATAATATAATCAAGTACAAAGAATATATGGTGAAGATTTTAATATATATGTGAGAATGTAATAAGAAAGAAAAATACAAATTACATTCTTAGTTTATTCTTAATTTAGAATTTAAGATTTAAGGTTTAGAAAAAAAATATATATTCAAAGCATTATAAATTAAACTTGATTAAACATTAATCTCTCAACTATAAACCTTAGAAAAACCTAAGAATAGAATAAAGTTTATAGAGTATAAAAGAACATATTCTAAAATAATTATGACTGGCTAGAATTGATCGTCACTATGCCCTATCTCATATCTAATGAGAAATAAAAGGACGAGATTGGTTCTAGAAAGTCATAAAAAAATCAAAATAAAAGAAAAAATATTTTAAAAAATAATCTTTTGAAAATTGTCTGTAGACAAAAAAAAAAACTTAGGTCAAACATCTTATTAAGACAGAAAATTTGGAGAGCTAACATAAGAACCAAAATAATCATATATGAACATGAAAATGATAGAAACAATTGAAGATTTGTGTAGAATATTGATGGTCCCTTCAGGATATTAAACTTTAGATGACGTAATTTTTTACCTAATAATTGTTAGTGACGTATGATATTACTAAGTTGTAAAATAAAAATGAGAGTAAAATTATAGAGAATATATATTTGAATATTTAAATAAATGAGACACACTTATTGTTAGATTCCGTGTCAAAAATGAAAAGGAGAAATAATCAACAGAGTCTGTTTTAATGTATCTAGAAGTTGAATTATCCAAAGCTTTCTACACACAAACTTAACTTTTCTTACCTTTTCTCAAACTACAAGTCAAAATGTCAACCTTTTGATTATTCTACTTCACAATTAATGTTCCTCGAAGGACGAATTACAAAATTAATACACCAGAAATTTCAAATTTCTACCATTTATTTTCTTTAAATTCAATTAAAATATTGTTTTTCTTGTGATCTTGTTGCTAATAAGCTGTAAGATAAATACCACGATCAAGAACTAAAATATTTATTCATTAATTATTGATTGTGATAATAGAAATAATAATAGTGATACTTTGTAATTTTTTGAATTTATTTTTCTTATTTTTGAATAGAAATACTCAGTTCTCAATCTTTTAAAATTAGTGATTTTAGTCCAATATTAAATTAAGACATTAACTGTTATATGAATGTTGGGTTTTATCACACATTCTAGTATTGTACTAAGATTATTTATTCATTGTAAATTTCTTATAATTATTCTAATATTGACTTTGACACAGTTACACGTGTATGAACAAATGAAACGTATGGAATGTCCTCTTCTTTACGGGGAGATTGGAACTTTCCTTTCAGACTTTGAAATAATTTTTCTGCATCTTGTGTTTTCCAGCTAACAATTTGTTATTATTATTAATTATTTTTAGAACAAAAATTTATTATATTATTTGTTTTTACCTTTATATTAATATTTATTTTTCTGCCGCCATAACTGCGAAAAAATAAAGACAACGGTTTATTCAATTTTTCTTTCTTTCTGGTTTTTTTAGTATAAACAAAAACAAAAACTGAATATTGACGTTGGACTCTTCAAGCGCCGCCTGTTTTTGACATGCAAGGTATAAATAGAGACATGTTTGTAAGGAAGAGAAAACCAAATGCTCCTTCATTTTTGTTGCGTTCTCTTTCATTAAGAGCAGTGCTTTGGTTGGTTTTGCTATATAAGCTTTTCCTTCCTTCAAGAAGAAAAAGAGGAACACTAGGGACAGAGTGAAACATGGAAGGAGATATTTACAGAGCGAGTAACAGTATGCGAGCCAGAAGTTCAACAGTTTGGAGGAACAGTGGTGTGGAGGCATTTTCAAGGTCTTCTCGTGAAGAGGACGACGAAGAAGCTCTCAAATGGGCTGCTCTTGAGAAGCTCCCCACCTACAACCGTCTCAGGAAAGGCTTGCTCACAGCATCCCATGGAGTTGCCAACGAAATCGATGTTTCTGATCTCGGCTTCCAGCAGAAACAAAAGCTTCTTGAGAGGTTGGTCAAAGTGGCCGAAGAGGACAACGAGAGGTTCTTGTTGAAGCTCAGGGAGCGTATTGACAGGTATATTTCCTCTTCTTCACAACCTCTTCTTCCCTATAGTATGCACCACTTATCTGACACGGACACCGTTATGATACTACACAACAAACATAGACGGTATAATCTTGAAAATGTAGACACATATCTATATTATATAATTATGAATTATATAAATTGAGAATAAAGATTTATATGCATTAAGTAAGTTTTTTTTTACAGATGTTTTTCATGGTTGATTCAAAAGTATTTATAAAAATTTTAAGTTTTCGTTTGGCCTGTTGTTTCATACAGAGTTGGGCTTGATATTCCAACCATTGAAGTTCGATATGAGCACTTGAATATTGAGGCAGAGGCCTTTGAGGGAAGTAGAGCTTTGCCTTCCTTCATCAACTCTGTTACTAATGTCATAGAGGTAGAGAAGGGCTGATTCTAGTTCATATAAGCTTGGTTTCTTTGTTTTATTTTGTTTTGCAATTGGTCTCATCATGGTACTTGGTCTTGCAGGGACTTTTTAACATACTCCATATCATCCCAAGCAAAAAGAAACATGTTACCATTCTTAAAGATGTGAGCGGGATTATTAAACCTCGCAGGATGACACTGCTTTTGGGTCCTCCAAGTTCAGGAAAGACCACACTCCTCTTGGCCTTGTCAGGAAAACTTGATAAAAGTCTTCAGGTCAAACACAATTCTCTACAATATCTATTATTACTATTTTTTCTTTGAAAATGAAAGTAGAAAGAAAAACTAACAAGAATACCGATGTGTTTGTCATTCAGGTATCTGGAAAAGTGACTTACAATGGGCATGAACTGAACGAGTTTGTACCCCAGAGAACCGCTGCTTACATCAGCCAGCATGATGTTCATATTGGAGAAATGACTGTGAGGGAAACCTTGGCTTTCTCAGCAAGGTGCCAAGGGGTTGGATCACGTTATGGTCAGTTCCCCTTTACCACTCCTCTCTTACCTTTTCAAACTCTAATTTAACATCTATGCACTCTAACCGATCATCATTTACTTTTTCTGAATCCTCAGACATGCTATCTGAGTTGTCTAGAAGAGAGAAAGCAGCAAATATCAAGCCTGACCCAGATCTTGATGTCTACATGAAGGTCAGCAAATTACAAAACCAAAACAAGAAAGTATATATATACCATCTTTGCATTGCATCTGATCATCTTTTGATATAACAGGCAACTGCAACTGCAGGCCAGGAGTCAAGCATAGTGACAGATTATACAATGAAGGTAATGCTTAAACAAACAAGGTTCAATTCAATTATGTGATGACATGTGCTAGTGTTTGCTATGATGACCAACCAAGATATTGAACTAGTTGACTGTGTAACTTGCCAGATTCTGGGGTTGGATATATGTGCTGATACTATGGTGGGCGATGAAATGTTGCGTGGGATCTCTGGAGGACAGAGGAAGCGTGTCACTACAGGAGAGATGTTGGTTGGACCAGCAAATGCTTTATTCATGGATGAAATCTCCACTGGGTTGGACAGTTCCACCACATTTCAGATTGTGACCTGTCTCAGGCAATATGTCCACATTCTAGATGGAACTGCTGTTATATCTTTGCTCCAGCCAGCACCTGAGACTTATGATCTTTTCGACGACATTATCTTAATCTCAGACGGCCAAGTGGTTTACCATGGCCCTCGTGAATATGTTCTGGACTTCTTTGAATCCATGGGTTTCAAATGCCCCGAGAGGAAAGGTACTGCTGACTTCCTTCAAGAAGTGACTTCCAAAAAAGATCAAGCACAGTACTGGGTTCGCAGAGATCAACCATACAGATTTGTGACAGTTACTCAATTTGCTGAGGCATTTCAATCATTCCATATTGGTAGGAAAATTGTGGAGGACATTGCTGTTCCATTTGACAGGAGTAAGAATCACCCTGCTGCATTGACCACTAAGCAGTATGGCATCAACAAGAAGGAGCTGTTAAAGGCTAACTTCTCAAGGGAGTATTTGCTTATGAAAAGGAATTCATTTGTTTACATCTTCAAACTTTGTCAGGTTGGTTCTATTCTAGACTTCAACCTTGTTTTTTTAAAATTCTAGGTGTCATTATTCAATTTTACTCAAATTTTTTTATCTGTTTATTGTACACCATAGTTCATTTATGATGATCCTTTTTCCTTACCGTTTTGCTCTTGATGCTTTTCAGCTTAGCGTCATGGCGTTAATTGCATTGACACTGTTTTTCCGAACGGAAATGCCTCGTGATAATATGGATGATGCGGGTGTTTATGGTGGCGCTATATTTTTCACAATAATAATGATTATGTTTAATGGAATGGCTGAGATTTCCATGACCATTGCTCAGCTTCCTGTTTTCTACAAGCAACGAGATCTTCTATTTTTCCCCTCTTGGGCATATGCTATTCCTTCGTGGATTCTCAAGATTCCTATTACAATAGTGGAGGTTGCTCTTTGGGTGTTCCTGACCTACTACGTTATTGGATTTGATCCAAATGTTGGGAGGTACAGAAACTTCTTTCATCAGTTTGAAGCACTTGAATATTGCTATTTCTAGTTTATCTTATAATGTGAGTTCTTGAATTTTGTGCAGGTTCTTCAAGCAGTACCTCATTCTATTTTTTGTTAGTCAGATGGCTTCTGGATTATTCCGAGCTATTGCAGCACTTGGTAGAAACATGATTGTCGCCAACACATTTGGATCCTTTGCAGTTCTCACGCTTCTTTCATTGGGTGGTTTCCTTCTGTCAAAAAGTAAGTTCATCACACAAACACTTGACTGAAAAATTGATGCATTTCTATCATAATAGGAAAAGCTAAGCCGTTGCTTCTGGATTTCATTGCCAATGAAACAGGGGATATCAAAAGCTGGTGGATTTGGGGTTTCTGGATTTCACCTTTGATGTATGGGCAGAATGCTTTGATGATCAATGAATTTCTCGGAAACAATTGGCACAACGTAATTTCTTGAACTAATAACTTTTCTTTTATAAAAGAGTTCATGGCATCACTATGTAACTTGACATCTCAGATCTCAGTTAGGCTGACTCTTGAACTAACAACTTCACAATTGTATACTTTTGTTAAGAAAGGAGCGATTCTAAGTTCTTTTCTCTCTAATTACAGGCTACCTACAATTTAGGACTTGATTATCTGGACTCTCGTGCATTCTTCAAAGATTCATATTGGTATTGGATAGGCCTTGGGGGACTGATTGGATTTGTGTTCGTTTTGAACGGGATGTTTAGTTTTGCTCTTGAATTCCTTGACCGTGAGTACTTTTCACATAATTTGTATTCTCAAATTCTTTTGGAAATGAAAGATTTTACTAAAAAGAATGCAACTGAATTTGCAGCATTTGATAAACCACAAGCATCAATAGCTGAAGAAACACCAGAAGCAAATACACCAAATGAAGGAACCGTTGCAGAAGTTGAATTACCACGCAGAGGTGAGCTATTTTTCTTAATCACTCAAGAATACTCATTGGTAATCATACTGGTAGATTGACAGGAATTCGAATTATAACTCAAGTCGCTGAATAGTTATATTTCAAATGTCTTGCAGAAAGTTCAGGAAGAGGTGGTTCTGTTGTGGAGTCCGGCCATGGAAAGAAAAAAGGAATGGTTCTTCCTTTTGAACCACATTCCATCACCTTTGATGAAGTAGTATACTCTGTTGACATGCCACAGGTAAATCATATTTCATTTTTATAAGTTTAGCCTTTGGGTTTCTAACAGGGTCTCTATTTTAACACTTCAGCCAGAAAAAAATTAGATTTCTAACTTCCTTGATTTCCACTTGCAGGAAATGAAGGAACAAGGTTTACAAGAGGACAGACTGGTTCTTTTGAAGGGTGTTAGTGGTGCATTCAGGCCTGGTGTTCTCACAGCTTTGATGGGTGTTAGTGGTGCTGGTAAGACTACGTTGATGGATGTTCTGGCTGGTAGGAAAACCGGTGGATATATTGATGGAAACATCAAAATTTCTGGGTACCCTAAGAAGCAAGAAACATTTGCTCGTATCTCTGGATACTGTGAGCAAAATGATATCCATTCACCTCATGTTACAGTTTACGAATCCTTGGTCTACTCAGCATGGCTACGTTTACCTTCAAGTGTTGATTCCAAAGCCAGAAAGGTTAGTAAGGACTCAGAAAAGTAAAAACGATTTACATGTTGGATAATAATGTCTAACATTATAAATAAATCGAGATAGCTGGTTTTTTCTTCTTAGAGGCTGATTGTTGGAACTTTTTGGATTTTACAAATGGTTGCAGATGTTCATTGAGGAAGTCATGGAATTGGTGGAGCTTAACCCATTAAGGAACTCGCTGGTTGGATTGCCCGGTGTGAGTGGACTCTCTACTGAACAGAGGAAGAGGCTTACTATTGCGGTTGAATTGGTGGCTAATCCTTCCATAATCTTCATGGATGAGCCTACTTCTGGGCTAGATGCAAGAGCTGCTGCTATTGTTATGAGAACAGTCAGAAACACTGTGGACACTGGA
>Ga0123342_1005669_pt1 | contig 17897 bp, 7 predicted proteins | sample Turbeawhitnodule_FD_89960 | JGI IMG/M metagenome (GOLD analysis project Ga0123342, IMG submission 89960) | Root nodule microbial communities of legume samples collected from Mexico - Turtle bean Mexico white nodule | ecosystem: Host-associated > Plants > Roots > Nodule | place: Mexico: Nepantla...
ATCAGATTCTAAAATAGATGAAGATTGGGAGAGAAATTAAGAGAGAGGGAGAGAAGAGAATTGGAGAGAGAGAGAAAGTGGTTTGGAAGAATGAAGAAGAAAGTGATAGTGGGCACACTGTTTCTGCTTTTTATAAAAAAAAGTGTCGTTACAACTTGTCTTTTTTTTTCTTTTAACTTAAAAGATCATTATAAATTAAAAATTATCAAACTTAATTTAATTAAAGATCATTATAAATTAAATGTTAAAAAGAAAATTTTAATTTAATATCAAACTAGCTATGGTCCTAAAAAAAGTATATTTATAAAATAAAATATGTAATAATAATTTATTACTAATAAAATTATAAAATAAAAGTATTTGAATAACACCTTTTTATTACACGTGCCAAAATTATTAACAATTTCTCTCTCTTTTTCTACAAAGATAATGTCCAAAATAAAATGTTTTGTCATTCTGTCAATTCATTTGATAACATCAAATCAATGAGTCTGCATCTTATTATGCTCTTAATTTGAAATTATGCACTTTGTGGAGATTGAAATGAGTCAATGGAATAATATCTCCACAGAAATTGAAATTGCACACTAAAATTGTCTTTAGCTACATTTTGGAAGAATATTGATTGAAAAAGAAAGGGAACTTTTTGAAATTTAGAAATTGTTTTTAGTCACAATTTGTCTTTAGTTGTAGTGCAGGGAATATTATAGACAAAGACAAAGACTAACCATTAACAATACAGAATGACAGAATTAAGTCATGCACACAAGTGGAACTTAATTACTATTTTTTTTTTTTTTTTAAGTACATGTTTGGAATTTGATTCCCAGATAAGGAATATATAAATCTTTCAAGTACATGTCTTTAAACTAATCTTTTATATTATTTTAGAGTTTTTGGATGTAGACGTGTATTTTTATAATAAAATATGTCTTTAAAATTTCATCATCTCTCTCACATAATCAACTATATATTTTTTTACATACTTCATTATGTTAATCCAATAATGGATTGTCTCTTCTTTGTATGTATTTTTATATTATCTTTGTATTTTTCTGTAATGACAGTACACTAAAAAAAAATCATAAAATAAAAATTAATTTTAGAAATAAAAAATAATTAATTGCTATAATGACTAAATTAGAAATCATTTTAAATACTAAAAATATTTTTGGTTTCTAAATTAGTTTATATTATTATTAAATAGTTTATAAATTGGTATCTAATTAGTTACCAGTGTTTTAACTACCAATTATTTAGATTTTAAATTTGGTAACAAAAATCTAATTTAGTTATTAATTTATAAACCAAAAAAAAATTTAGTTTGTAAAATGTTCTCTAATTTAATTACTATAGCAACTAATTATTATTTTTCTCTAAAATTAGTTTTTATTTTATGATTTTCTTGTAGTGGTATACTCGTTATATAAGAAATTATTATTATTATTATTATGTTTTTAAAAAAAAACATTTCCTTACAGTTTTTTCATTCATTTTCTCAATATCTTTTACTTAATTCACACAATCTTATTTTTTATTCAAAATTTTCTTTCTTTATTTCTCTTTATATTCTCTTGCTTTTCATCATCATCCTACCTAAAGTGTAAAAGAGAAGACAATAAAAAAGACACTAAGCATTTGTTTGGTTGTGATGGAAGAAATTGAGTGAAAGAAAAAGGAAAAGTAAATGTAAAATAAAATTGTTTAGTTGAAGTAAAGTAGATTGGAAAGAGAGAAAAAATAATGAAAAATAAAATATTTATGCATTTGGTTGGAAAGAAAAGAGAGAAAAACATAATTTAACAAATTTATTTTTATTTTATATTTTCATTTTTGTATTTTCCTTTTAAATAAACAAAATCTAAAATTAAATTTTATTGGAAACATGATAACTAGTCATATACTGAAAAATCATTAAATAAAAATTAAATCTTTAGAGACTAAATTTTTTTATTAATATCTAATTAGTTTATATTATTAATAAATAAATTTTAAATATATATCTAGTTAACTACTAATTTAAAATTTAAATAATTGATAACTAAAATCTTGATAACTAATTAGATATCAATTTAAAAATTATTCGTAGAAACTAATTTAGATACCAATAAATTTTCAGTTTAACTAATTATTTTTGGTTTATAAGATTAGTTTCTATTTAATATTTTTTTTAATAATAATAATGATATATAAAATTAATATAAAAATCAAATATCTTGAAATACATAATTAATTACAATGAAATCATGATCAACCATGGAAGAATGTTACAACCAATTTCATTGAAAGAAATTTACAATGAAAAAACACATTGATAATATATCATATTTAACATCATAAACAATAAGCAATGCATTTTCAAAGGCAAAACAGAGCTAATTTTAGGAGCATTTAGAAGTGAGAGATTTATGTAGTTCCCCTTCCATCATAAATTAAATTTGATTTAGTAAAATAATTTTTAGTAATGCAATTGAATTTGAAGGTTTGTGGATTAATATATATTAAAAAAATCTATATTTTTCTCTTGTAAGCTGCCAAATATATTTCAAAATAATTTATGTGGTAAAAATAGTCAAAGGCAGGTAATAGCATAATTAACTGTGTGATATAAATATTAATGCATTATTTTGTTTTTAGAGGGAGTTAGAGTGATTGGTTAAGTAATATAAAACACAATTAGAAGTTTGATAATGATATTTATTTGTGACGTGTTTGGGGAGAGAGCATGAGAACAAAATCCACATCCAACTAATGTGCCTTTCTATTTTTCAACCACTTTTTTAGGTTTTGCTGGATCCATCTGGATCTCTTTAATTTATAAATACAAACTTCTCAAACAGACTCCAACTAAGAGAATATTAAAGAATGCACAAATGGATATCAAAAAATAACTCAATTATGCTAAGACTGTATACACTGTTAAAACCAAGATAAAAGACAAACAATATATCCACGAACCAACTTACAACTATTGCAATGGAATATGCTAACAAATAACTTCATAAAATTAATTAAATTTCAACTTATTTGTAATTCAATTTTATAAAATTAATGAAAATTAAATAGTATTTATATTGTTTTAAGTTAACAATATTACTATGCATGAATGTATGGTACACTCAATTCAATTGTTTCAAATTGCTTACATTAATTAATAGAAAATTCATTAAACACACATCAATATAAAATATAATTAGTTATTATATTTTAAAGACTAAAAAAATTATTATATTTAAATTAATTTTTCATTGATAAATAATTTTTAAATTAATATTTAATTAGTTATCAAAGAATTTAGCTACGACTTATTTAGATTCTAAAGTTGGTATTTATTAATAATATAAATTAATTCATATATCAATAATTTTTTTAGTTTTTAAAATAATATCTAATTTAGTCAATAAATAACTAAATTGTCTTTATAATTGGTTTATATTTAATTATTTTCTTATAATATTAGGAGTCCAATTCAATAACACTTCAAATACACCTTCTCTTAAGATAAAATCGTGACGAAACTTCGAACTTCAAAGTCAATAATACTTTGAATTCGGTGATTGATCCTAGTAATATTATCTCAATGAACTTGAGATCGAAACATTATTGATGTCGTATGTGAGAATTTGTTAGCTTAAACCTCGACTGAGGCTTGGTTGTTCCAATACGTCCCTTCAAGATATAACTCGAATATGGCGATTAACTCTAATGATGAAGAAACTTGAGGTCAAATCAATTAATAGGTAACATTTTCAATTAATATTTAAGAGGGATCACTACAAGAAAATCATGAAAAAAATAATTAGTTGTTATAGCGACTAAATTAGAAATAATTGGTAGTTAAAACATTGATAGTTAATTAGATACCAATTTAGAAACTATTTAAAAATAATAGAAACTAATTTAGAATATATTTTTTTTTAATTTTTAAAATAATTTTTAATTTAATTACTATAGTAACTAATTATTTTTAGGATTTATTTTATAATTTTTTTTTTGTTAAATTTCAAACAAAATTAAACTGCGGTAAAAAGGAGAAGGCAGGAGCAGACAGAAATTCTAGGAAATTAAGTATTGGAATGGCCAGCAACAATGATGATGGAATATGGAAAAAAAACATGAATTTAGGGTAGTTTTGTTCAAAATCTGAATGAAGTGAACTATAGAACTACCATGGTCACTAAACAATAAACAATAAATCAATTGAATAAGAAGCTTCAACTCCATGTATCATTATGTCTCAACTTTAGCCAAAAAACAAATGGTGGTCACCAAATTTGTGGAAGTCCTGATCCATAATTTCAACATTTCATCACCATGATGATAAGAGAGAGAAACTTAAAAGAGCTATGGAAAAATGATAAAAATATATTGTTTATGATTCATTTTCTAATTCCATATTTAACAAATTTGGTAATTTGCATAAAGAAGTGTGCTTTAATTTATGGAACTTTATCACAAAGGAGAACATAGGAGGGACCCTATATTTAATTATGCTTGATATTATTATCAAATAACAGAAACACATTCTTTATTTATTTATTTCTCTAAATAAAATAGATATAAATAGCATATTGTAGAACTTTTGGGTTTTCTTCTCAACGTTAAAATGATTAAAATTTGTTGGTTAAAAATGGATGGTTCCCGTAATAACGGGAAAAATGCGTTTAATCATCTTTTCATGTAAGTGAAATTAAATATGATGTAATATATTTGTGGTAAGATAAAAAAAAAAGTATCCGGTCAATTTACTAAAAAATGAAAATTAACTAAATTTTGAATTTTATTTATTTATTCAATTAATAGATGATTTTTTTGTCTCACACAATTTTAACGAAAGGTGAAAAAAACATACCCTGAGGTTAACTGCGATTTGTTTACTAGTGTTCTATTATAAAAGTAAGAATGTTTTAAAATGTCAGAAAAAATTTAAGAAACTAACAATTTTCCGAGGAAACATAATTGAGACAATATTGGTATTTTAGTTATAGTTTGAATATTACTTCGGATTTTAATTTTGTCATTCATTTGTTCTTCTAATCTTGTCTTTTATGCAAAAGTTTGTCATTTTGTGAAATTGATAAATCTCGTTGTTAGTGATAAATGTTACATTCCTAGAATTGTAGTGGAATATGGACACACACATTAATACAATGATTTTAAGAGAACAAAGATCATCTTTGTTGACATTACCAAAGAACCACCAACATCCATATTACCGAACCTATTACAATTATTTTTACTATTCCAACCACTACAACACATGTGAATCTATTTTACCATGACAATAGATTACTTTTTCTAAATATGGCATATTTAGAATGATAAATTATATATATATTCTATTTTTTTACAATACAACTTTAAGGTGTCCAAGTGTAATTTTCTTAATATGAATTTCATTAGAATACAAATTAGAAAGACTTTTAAGTTATTATTATTTATTTGTAAACTGCCATATAAAATAAAATGATTCACTATATAATAATTACTTTGATTAATACTACATTGTGAGATAGATTTCTAAATACCAAATCATAATTATTTATCAAAAGATATATAATTATTATTATTATATATTATTATTATTAAAGTTATTAATGTTACCGTTAACATTTTGTTTCAAGAAATAGTTGAACCACTAAGTACAATGAAAGAACATGACTAAATCAAGACAATTTAGTTTATCAAATGATATATAAAAATATTGGACAATTCTATTTACTATAAGTGATCTGACATGTGGAGCTCCATAGTTAAAAAAAATATACTTTATATATCAGCTTAAAATTGTATATAACTGATAATTTAAAATATATATATAATAAAAAATAATTTTATAATTAAATAATATAAAAATTATTAAAATAATAATATTATTGTGAAAAAAATTTGGATGTAAAATTATCAAAATCCTTCCTATTATAACTTAATTCTTACAAATAAATATACAGAGTACTCCTTAGTTATCTTTTATGCTATTCTCTTCTTTTAAAGAATTACAGTTTCTTAAATCCTAATACAAAGTGGCTGTAATTTTTTTGCTATTTAAATTACATGTAAATTATATTTGAAGTTCACAGTTTGACTTATTTTTGGGGTCATTGAAAGATCATGGATGATTCTCACTCGATTATATATCCCTTTCTCATTGCTTAACTATGTTACTATATATTTACATGACTTTTAACTAATAAAGAAAAAAAACTTCAATGGATATAGTTCTTTAAATGTCACATAGGTGTCTCTCCAAAAGAAGAATGAGAAGTGTTTAAACATAGCACCTTCATCCTTTGCTTTGTTTTGTTGAAATAACTTATTTGATTCATAAACACTGCCACAGATGCTGATATGATATAGACACGACACATATACAGAGAGATATGTATAATCTCTAAAGTCTAGAACACGAATATATATATATATATATATTATAAAATTATGAACTATATAAATTGATAATAAAAATTTATTTCCACATGTATGTTTTAATTTTTTTTAACAAAAAATATTTTTCATTACTAGTTGTTCCTTATTTTTATAATCATAATATAAATTTATACAATAAATTTGAGTTTTAGAAAATTAATGTATTTTTCCTGTTTAAAATTATGTTAGAATCGGACTAAAATTATCATAAATTCAATAAATATTTTTTAAATTGAATATTTCACTGATACGTATTTTATAAGTGTATGTATCTGATATGTGTATCCGACACGAATACGTCATTTAAGAGAAGTGTTTAAATCTCATAAGCTTATGTGTTATACAATAATATTAAAGTAGTGTTATGGAAAGGGAGAAGCTTTACAAAGAAGGCACATGATTATGAATATTTATTAATTACATTGCATGCATGCTAGTTGGCCAAACTTTGGGTCTATTTAAGGAATCTATTTTTTTTTCACATATGAGTTGTGTGTGACAACTTTCTCATTTGTTTTCAAAAGAAAAGATCATGAAATATTGGGTGAGAACAGTGTTAAAGTGGAGAAGGGAAATAAAGAATGAAGGTTGGTTGGTTGAGCACATGCAGGTCAAATCAACCCCTTATTTAGAGGGTGCATGGAACCACCACCCAATCATCAAATCATTCATTTTAATTTTAACATTTTTTTTTCCAAAAGTCAATCATTTTTACAAATATACAAATATAATAGGGTATATTTGAGAACCAGTTTGCAATTATACAAACTGCATCATTGAGGAAAAAATATGTTGTTTTTTTAAGTTGGGTCAACATTAACATATTTTGTTTTTTTTTTCGTAAATGGTATAATTTTATTTTATATGTTTTGAAATGAAAAAAATTATTTTAAAATTTCTCAAATCGTATTACAATTTTAATTTTTATATTAAACTTATTTGTTAGATACGAATTCAGTTATATCAAATTTTATTAAAATCGTAGTTTATATTATTTCACACGTCAAATTTTAAATATTTTTTTCTATTTTAAAAAATAATAAATGAAATTACATGATTTAAAAAATTATTTTGATCCATGATTAAGCTTGATGGATAAAAATGGAAATATATTATAGAATTTTTTTCAAGATGATTTTATATATGTGAAATGTTTAACTCTAAAAGGTGGATTTGGAATAGATATTTAAGTATTGGAAGTAAGTCACAATCATTTTATATATTGAAAAAAAATATGATTTCTGTAATGTCACATCTTATTATTAAAAAATTATATTTCTTTTTAAATGAAGTATACTATTAATAGTTTTAATAAACTATATTTTTTATCATTTATGAACTTGAACAAGATATTAATTTTGATTCTTTATGAATCGTTACTTATAAAAGGAACTCAACAAGTTATAAGCAACACTTCAAATATCATGTGTCAGAATGCTCTAATGGAAGAATTGTTTCAAATTCATTTTTTTTTAAAATAACTCATAAGTATCTAGAACTTATTATCCTCTTACAAAAATCACTTCAAAATTACTCTCCAAATCTAACAAAAATAATAAATGAAAATTCTCAACATCATTAAAATCTTAACTAAGTCTTCATATATACATTTTATTGAGTTGTTTCTAACAATAGATTTCTTATATAGTGATTATCATAAATCATACTTTATTCCTAATTAATTATATGATTATCCAGAAAGGTTTCCAATACATGATATCATCTCATGGTCAAGTTTACTCAAAAGCTATATCCCTTAAGTATAATTCTCATCCCATATATATAAAACATATATAATTGTGACAATGCCTATGTCAATTCAACGGTGAAAAAATTGGCATTTCTGCTAACCACATTCACCAAACACAACCAAATTGAGAATAACGTGAAAGCCTTCCAGCATCTCTATTTACTGATTACAAAACTTGTAGAATTAACAAATAATAACTTCTGAAGAAGGGGAATTGCTGAGCAGTGTAGTAGACACAAATAAGAAGCACTTTCATGACTCAATTTGCACATGACACTGATATGGAGAAAAAACAGTTCTTGGAGATCCCACATCGACTAGAGATAAGAACATTTCATAATATATAAATGGGTACAAATCTCACCTTATCAAGCCGGTTTTATGGGGTTGAGTTAGACTTAAAGTCCACTCTGTAACATGGTATCAGAGCCAGGTTCGAGCCTATCCTAACGAGTATTTGTGTTAGGCACTTAAAGTCCAGAGAGCAACTGATTTTCAAGTTGGATCATCTTGGAAGAAAAAAATCACTGCTGACATGAAGTGAGGATGTGGAAGTAAAATTTGCAAGAGAATAAACCTGGGGTATCAACAAATCAAAAATCAGAATACAGTAATAAAGCAGAGAGAGATAAAATTTTCACAAGACAAAATCCTGAGATTTTAACAAAAATGGATCCATTGCCAACCAAGATAGATGACTATATGATTTCTACATCTTCGATCCATTGTGTATAATTATAATATTATAAATATCGAGGAACGTATTATCCCCACTAAAATATTATAAATAATTTTACATCTATTAAAAAATTGACTAATTTATTAACAAAATTAAATTTGTTTATAATTATAATATTTTTCTAAATTTACCCTTAAGTAATTCATCTATTGATTGAATAGTAGTAGTGAAATTTAGTTTTCAAAATTAAAATCTTGAAATATAAACTAAAATAGTTAAGGGTAATTTTTTGGTCAAAAATAATTAATGTAAAATATAAACAAGATTTTGTAAAAAAGACAAGAAAAATACAAAATAGTGTTTATAATTAGAAACAGAGAGCGTATTCGTATCCAAATTTTTAATGCACTTTGACGTAATTTTGAATGAAGTATTATTCATAATGCTTTAAGATAATTAGTAAAGGAATGTTATATATTAGTGCACAAAGTATGATGTAAAACAGCCTTGAGTGGAGAAGCAAGGAATAGACAAGTGGTGATTACAAGAAGCCACGAGTTTTTGCTGTCCTCAAACTACAAAGAAGCAACTCTTCCCGCATTATAAATCATTATCATAGCAGCAAGTTTTTGTTGTCTTTAAACTACAAAGAAACTTATAATGTACACTAAAAAAAGTTAGAAGAAGAGTCCATTATATTTTATTGACAACACTCCATCTTGGGGGTTATAGTAATTACTGCAAGCAAATGTTTCAGGAAATGATCCCATCCATTCATTGTCTGAAGCTGTAATCAACCATCTAATTAAACAAGGGTGGAATAAAAAGGTAAATGCCATAATAATGACAATAAGGATTATGTCTGTGGGTTATAAAGTGAAAGGATTCCAAAACTAGCAAGTAAAAGGTTGATAATAACTTAAGAGAATACCAACTCTGATAAAATTAGGAAAAGAATGGTTCTTATATCGTATGAGCATTTAAGCATGAATCCATATTTGAATCTGCTCTGCTTCATCCAATCTAGCTATATTGGAAAATTTAATGAGTTGAGCCCACGGGCACTGTTCCTCCAAATCCTTTAAATGCCTTCTTTCATGGTCCCCCAAATGGTCCCCTTGTATATATTCATCACTTGTTACTTAACCCTAAGTGTCTTCCTTGTTTATTTCCCTGTTGTTGGGGACCAAAATGCCTATCAACCTTCCCCCACAACACCCTAATAATGGCCAAGATTAATAGATCTCAACTGGGCAAATTCTCCTACACAATATCACCTTGAATCGGCACCAACATGTTCATGTAAAATGACTAAAAACACCTTTAATCAAGTGGAAAATAAGTTACACTTAGTGCATCCAGCACTCAGCAACCAAGCACAGTACGCGTCGCACTAACCAATGTAGAGAAAGCTAACAATTCCAGATACCAATATCATTCCAGATACCAATATCATAAAGTTGACACTTCTGGATAGCAATATCCATAAACAAATATATGACTTACGGACCGTAAGTATATGTTTTGAATTTAAAAAGTTAAGTCAGGTGCATATCATATATTATATGGTGCTGGGAGAAATTGCCTCTCAACTGTTATCTGTTGATGTTTTGGCCCCAATTATTTTGGTCCAAGAGAGTTCACGTGTTACAACTTTTCGTTTTTACCAGTAGCACTCAATACTGCTAGACAAATTGCTGCTGGAGGCACAAACAACTGGGAATAGCTTATCTTCATTGTTATAGATTCATTCATTACGAACTTTCAAATGCATGGGATTACAAGAGAAACTATGCATGTTCATCTAGTCAACAAATATTCTGGAGACACTTTAACCTTCTGAGAAAGAGATAGATGTTAGATTTTGAATAATTGATAAATATTTCAAGTCTACTAAGTATTACTGTAATTTCAGATGTGCTCTGAAGAACAGATTTTAATCAGAAACATTTGCGCCTTAGGCAATCATTCATCAAAGCATCAAAGTGAGGACATCTCAATGCTTCAGGGTGCTTAGTAATCAGAGACATGCAGTACGTAATGAATATTAAGCTGCCACAATTAATATATTTCGTAAATTAAATCATCTAAATTTCATAATAAGATGCAAGGTCCACAAGAAACATAAACAATGCGTCATTTCTCGTGAATATATGACTCATGATTCCTCTAGAAATGTACCCTGTATATGAACTTAACAAGCACAAACCAATCTAAAAGCTACATCATCACTTGTAAAATTCAAAGTCAGTATCAGGTTTCTTCACGTTTGTCCTATAACCCTTCTCAAAGTCCTTTGGCAGTATGACATATCTATTCTTACGAACAGCATGCATTCCAGCTTCTTGACAAATAGCTGCTATCTGCAGGCACCAACAATCATCAAATAATAAGTTTGTCAACTTTAATCCAAACATGGAATATTATTCTTCAATTAAATAGCTTTTAAGCTTGAAGAATAGGTCCTCCACAACATAATCTTTCTCACGGTGATAACAATTGTTCTCTCTCATAGTTCTCCTTTCTTACACATTTTATTTTGAAAATTGATAACTAGTTAGTACCTTAACCTCTGTTCCACAATTTCCCCATAGAATGATGCCAGTGGGATGGTCAATTAATATAAACAAACATTAAATAAAGATGTGATATGACATTTTCAAAAAAAAAAAACATAACTTTTCAGTTTGAGTGAACCAGTTAAAGGAAGTTAGCTATTTGATATGGTTCTAAACCCTTGTGTTTCTCAACATTTGATATTTTTTCATTAAAAAAACATTACTTTTCAGTTTGAGTGAATCGGTTAAACGAAGTTAGCTATTTGATATGGTTTTAAAAGAAGCCGCCAATCAAACCCTTGTGTTTCTTAACATTTGGTTCAAGCCTTCCAATTAAGATGGATGATGAATGTGAACAAACAATAAAAACTAAATAGTTAGACAAATGATCATAAAATAACAAGCATCCCTACATAAATATTGGCACAAAAATTATACAACAGGAACAAACCTCAGCAGCACTGATTTTGTCAGGACGGGAAACATAATCCTCCAGATCTACCTCGTCACCCAAGTTCATTTTGGCTGTGCAAACCTGATGAAACCATCAAATAATATGGTTAGCAAACAGCTGAAAATAAATAAATTAAAACTTTTCAGATACTGCAAGACAAAATGAAATTTCCCACTTATAATATAAAACTTTCAATAAGCATGAATACTTTCAGAGTAGGAAAGAAAGGTATATAAAATAACCAAAAATGCTTGCCTGAAATACAAGTCTCTTCTGGCGTCGATCAGGCAAAGGGAACTCAATTTTACGATCAAGCCTTCCAGGACGCAACAGAGCAGGGTCCAAAGTGTCTGCTCTGTTAGTTGCCATTATGACTTTAACATTAACTGTTTGATCAAAACCATCCATCTGAAGAAAAAACAGGGGTAATTAAACCAAAACTTCAGTGAAGATCTGAACACAAAGAGAATGTAGTCAAGCCAAATAGCCACAGGTCAAGAGATAAACAAAAATTAATTCGCCAACAGTCACAACCTCCTAGTGACTACCAATACTAGTACACAACATACACACAACACCTTACAGAAATATCATTTCATAGATACCTGATTCAAAAGTTCCATAAGGATACGCTGTACTTCTCTGTCAGCTCCAGTTTGGGCATCAAATCTGGCAGTGGCTATTGCATCAACCTCATCAATAAATATAATTGCAGGAGCATTCTCTTTTGCAAGACGAAATACATCGCGAACCATTCGTGGACCCTGAAATATAAATATAAGGGAAGATTTGAAGAAATTGCAGTAAGCCGTTGATAAAAAAAACATGTACAATTCATGAACTTGAAACTCGGGAAACTTGATGAACAACATTAATTAAAAACATTGGCCTGCAACAAAACGCCAATAAAAACATATAATCCCCAAATTTGAAGCATAACTGGATATATATAGCAAAATAACTGAATAGCATCAGTAGTTACTAATTGGAAAACCATCATTTTCAAAAAGAAACTAAGATAGAAAAGTAAGTTACAACATTGTCAACATCACATCCAAATGCAAGATGACTTAAAAATCATACCTCACCAAGATACTTCTGCACGAATTCAGATCCCACAACCCTGATGAAGGCAGCAGTGGTGTGATTCGCAACAGCCTTAGCAAGCATTGTTTTGCCAGTGCCAGGAGGTCCATAAAGTAAAACACCACGAGGAGGGTCAATACCAATTTGTTTGTACAGTTCATGATGTGTAAGGGGTAGCTCCACCGCCTCACGGATTTCCTGTTTCTGGATATCACATCCTCCAATGTCCTAAAAACAGAATGATGGACCAAAATTTTCAGTGTCAATGTTACCACCTTGGAACCTCTGAGACTAAATACAGCACATAATTTAACAAGCATCTAATCATCCACATGTTTAACATATAACATCAGATTCCTATAATCAAAGCTGCATATTTAAGAAACACCCCGAAGTGTATTAATGGGTCCCATTAAGTCTGGAAGTATGAATTTTTTTTAATCTTAAATTGCAAGACATTTTGATTCCTCTAAAAGGATTCCAGTTAAAACCTTCAAGCAGCCAAGTAGCTCTCTAGATGTTTAATGATAGAGAAACCCTCAGTTCCTAATAATACATATCTAGATACTTCTGATTATTTAGAATCTGCTGCTTGTTTCTACAATTATAAGAGAAACTTACACAATAACAAAAAAACATCGTGTATACCCTAATTAACACTGTGTCAGAGTTGTTCTGGAGTGGCAAAAAATAACATTTTTAAATTTGACACTTTAACTAAGTGTATGGCACATGCCGATGTTGAACTTGGGGACATGTCATTGAAGAGCCATGTCCGTGCTTCATACAGAATAGTAACAGTAGTAAGTAAACCCCATATGCTCCAGCCATTCCATTTTAAATCACATTAAATCCATGCTGCATATTTAAGAACATTTTTTTTATCTTAAATTGCAATGACTAAACAAAACACTTCAATTCATCTAAAAACTCAAGACTTTTCATTTTTCAAGTGTTAAAGCGTTCTATTTAAGATGTTTAATAATAGAGCAACACTCACTCTCAGAAACCATCAACATCCTTAAAGAGGCCAAGTAGCTTTCTAGAAGTTTATTAGTAGAGCAACACTCACTACAACTAGTAAATCAAACCCCATATGCTTCAGCCATTGCATTTTAAATCACATTCAATCCAGAACACCACCATTAAATTTCACGACATACAGAAATCAACCTCCACTTAAAACATAAAAACCATAGCACAAATCTATCTATTGTTATCTTCAGCAAATCATCCATCATACAACACTATTATCTTCAAGGTTTTAAAATAACAATTTCGTTCGCAAGATCAAGGTACCGAGGGTGTCTGCTGCTGCTGCAACCGTTACCTTAACAGCCACATTTGTCCACAATATCAAGAAACTATAGAAATTACCCACAATACCAAGTCCAACAATATCTGGAAACTATCATTACTACCCGCAATTTACCACTATCAAGAAACTATTCACATTATCAAGTCCCACAATTTAATCAAACTATCCAAACAACCCGCAATACCATGTTCCACAATTTCAAGAAACTATCGAAACTGCCTGCAATTTCCCACTATCAAGAAAATGCTCAGATTATCAAGAAACCGCCAACAGCAATTTAAAACCTTAATAACATTTAAACTAAAAACAATTTCCTCTCCACATATACAAAACCTAGGTATTCATTTAGCTGTAAAAAAATTTAACCAATCCCTAACTTAAAAATCACTTTAAAAATTTCCAATCAACCCAAACTCTCATTAAACGCAACAAACCATAATCAAGAAACAAACGAAATTAACCCCAAAATAACCCAATTTAGCAATAAGGAGTGACGTAGCCGCAACAAACCCTAACCAAACCGCAACGGAAAATCAAAAATAAATAGAAACCGATCCAGCACTAACCAAAAACCCTAGGTATCATCATCCACCTAAAATCAGCAAGTGAAAATGACAAAACGTAAGGAAACTGACATTATAAGTGACGTCGGGCTTCTCGGACTGGCTGAGGAGCGAAATACTGGAATCAGCCTCCGGTGGGAGGACGTCGACGAGCGCGTTGGAGTGACGGTGAAGCGCAACGGAGGCCGAGGGTTTGAGCAGCTCGCGGTTGATCGTGCTGAGGATCCGTACGTAGTAGTTGGATCCGGTTGTGGATCCGACGATGCCGTTGTTCTGGTCCACCATCTCCATGAACTGGCCAATCACTAGCGGCACCGACTGGATCCGCTTCACCTCCTCCTGCGCCCGCAGCAGCTCGCGCTTCAGATTCTTTTGCTCATCCTTGACGTACTCCTCCTGAATGTCGATGAACTCGAGCTGGCGCTGGAGGGACTTAAGGCGGCTGTAAAGGTCATCCTCGTCTGTTTCACCGCCACCAAAGCTGCCCTGGAGGTAGTCGGATTTTGTCGCCGGGAACGATGGCGGTGGCTCCGATGAGGGCTTTGGGTCCAATACCATCGCGGAGGAACCCATTGATGAGACTTTTGGGAATAGGGTTTGGAGTGGGAAATAGGAATCGAATGGAACGGAATGAAATGGAATGAAATTGTTTCTATTTGCTGCTGTTGTTTTTCCCTTTTTGGGTTTTCATGATATTTAATGGGAAAAACGTGTAATGACCAAAAGGACCTCGTTGGCGTGTCAGCGAAGAAAACAAATTCTTGTATTGGACTTGGGCCTTGACTCTGAAGTCTTATTACGGCTGCTTCTTCCTAGACTTCATACGTTCTTGCGGCAGCCCAATAACAATCAGGAAAATACATTTTTGTCCTTAAGAAAAAAGTAAATTAACTCAAAACGGTTAAAGATTTTTTACTTAATACAATTTGGGAATCTGGGATAGTCTATTTGTGGTTTTTGGTGGAAAATGTTAATTTTTTAGTTGCATTTCACTTTTTCTTGCACTGATTTATCATTTATTTGAGTGTTTCTCATTTTTTTATTTTTTTAAAAAATATTAAGATTACATAGTCATTTTTAAATTAGAAGTGTTCTTTGGAAATGTAGAATTTGAAAACAATTTTTAAAAATATATTCTAGATTATAGTTTGAAAGTTTTTCAAATTTACAAATAGTTTTCGTGTTATGAAATTCATAATATATTTTTCTAAAGTAATATTTTAGATTATCTAATTCAATTGTCTTTTTTAAAAATTTATGATTAAATTTTAGATTTTATAATTTATAATTATATTTTTATATTTTTATATTCTAAATTATATAATTCAAAAATTAATATTAAAAAAAAATTATACAATCTGAATATGGTATGAATGAATCTTTTTCTTCAATTAAATATAAATTCTTAACTTTGGACTTCTTTTTACATTTTAATTCTTGCACTAACCTAGGGTTTAGTAATGCCTTACATCAACATCCTTTCTTGACGAGTCATAGGAAATTAAAAAATAAATTTTAGTAGCATATTTTGCTTTGAAAGGTAAAATCGGGAGTACGTTGAATCATGTGTGAAAGACAGACTTGTTCATATGTTGATATAGGAAGTTTGTAACTTTCTATATTTTTATTTTTAGTAACCAGTGATTACAAAAAATAATTATTTATTTAGAGTTTTTTTTTAAATCTCTTGGGAAGGTGTAATGAACTAAAGCAAATAGTTTTATTTGAAAGTCATAAAAGCAAACTCAGTTTACATAGTTTACATCCAGGAATGACCAAGATGTATCAAGATCTCAATAAGTATTATTGGTGGCATGGCATGAAGAATGATGTAGCCAAATTTGTAGTTGCTTGCTTGACTTGTAAGATATCAAAGATTGAACATCAACGACCTGGAGGCATGTTAACTAGTTAGACATTCTAGTATGAAAGTGGGACACTATCTCAATGGATTTTGTTACCCACTTACCACGTACTTTGTGGAAGCATGACTCTGTTTGGGTCATAGTGGACATGTTGACAAAGACGACACATTTCCTACCTATAGATTTGAGAATCTCTATGCAGAAGTTGACCCAAATTTACATAGATGAAATAGTCATATTTCATGGTGTACCCTCCAGCATAATATTAGATAGAGATCCCATATTCACCTCCAGATTTTGGCAAACACTTTAAGAAGCTTTGGGGACTAAACTTAAACTTAGTTCAACATACCATTCTCAAACTGATGGACAATCAGAGATAATTATCCAGTCCTTAGAGGATTTGCTTAGGACTTGTGTGTTAGATCATTTGGGCAGTTGGGATGAACTTTTACCTTTAGTAGAGTTTACTTACAAAAACAGTTACCAAGCAAGCATAAGAATGGCTCCTTTCGAGGCATTGTATGGAAGAAATTGCAGCACACCTCTGTGTTGGTTTCATGATGGTGAAATTGTGTTAATTGGACCATAATTAATACAACAAACCAATGAGAAAGTCAAAATGATTCAGGAAAGATTGAAAACATCTTTCAGGAGGCAAAAATCTTATGCAGATCAAAGAAGAAGACCTTTAAGAATTCTCTGCTGGTGAGCATGTCTTTTTGAGAGTTACACCATTCACTGGTGTAGGAAGAGCAATCAAATACAATAAATTAACTCTTAAGTTCATAGGACCTTATTAAATTTTAAGGAGAATAGGCCATGTGGCTTATGAAATTATTTTGCCTCCTCCTTTGGCGAACATTCATAACATTTTCCATGTATTCCGGCTTAGAAAGTACATACCTGATCCCAACCACATTCTAGAATCTGACACAATCCATGTGAAAAAAAATCTGTCATTTGAAGTGAAGCCAATCAGAAATTTAGATTCACAAGTGAAACAACTTCGTGGAAGAAGTATTCCCATGGTGAAAGTATTGTGGGATCTCATCTCTAGAGATTCCACTTGGGAAATTGAAGAGGTGATACGAGCATCATACCCTAATCTCTTTCTTGGTAAGTTCATTTTCGATGACGAAAATTTTTGTAGTTGGATATAATGTAATGGCACATAAAAAAAATAAAGAAACAGAGC
>Ga0123342_1005670_pt1 | contig 17894 bp, 13 predicted proteins | sample Turbeawhitnodule_FD_89960 | JGI IMG/M metagenome (GOLD analysis project Ga0123342, IMG submission 89960) | Root nodule microbial communities of legume samples collected from Mexico - Turtle bean Mexico white nodule | ecosystem: Host-associated > Plants > Roots > Nodule | place: Mexico: Nepantla...
AAAATATATTTTAAAATTATGTAATCTCATAATATAAACTAAAATTTAAAAGTTATAAAAACAAAAAATAACACTCAAATAATTTTTTTAGTGAGGAATTAATCACTAGAAAAATTATTAAATAAAAATTAATTTTAGAGACAACAAATAATTAATTGCTATATTGACAGAATTATATATTATTTTAGAAATTAAACAAATTATTGGTATCTAAATTCGTTTTTATTATTAATAGTTAGTTTTTATTTAAAATTTAAAATAGTTGGTAGCTAAAACTTGGTAGCTAATTTAAATATTAATAATATTTTTAGTTTCTAAAATAATGTTCAATTTAATTAATATAATAACTAATTATTTTTGTTTTAAGATTAATTTTTACTTAATGATTTTCTTGTAATGAATAAAGTAATTAACAGAACTTCTAAAAAGTAGAAATGTAACCAACTATAGGTGAAGATAGTTTTATTCCAATTATCATAATATAATCTCAATGCATTGGTAGAATATTATCTAACACTCAAGTGAGTATTTAATATTGTGTTGTTGATGATGTAATAATGAAGTACCTTTGTTTTGTGTGATGGGCTTATTTATATCTTTGCAATAAATTTTTTCATTGATGAGTCATATTTAATATGTTATATTACTTGATTTATTGCGTATTCCTTTTTACCTTGATGTATTCACACTATCTGAATGACATTCAATACCGAAAATTATAGGATCGTTCAATTCAAACCAGTAAAAAGTTTTTTTAATATTTTTTTTATAAACAATAATAAATTTATCAGGAGTGTAATATTTAAATTAGTTTAATTTTTAATTTATTTAGTTTCAAATTCAAAAATCAAATTTACACAACCTAATTAATACCTTGACTCGAATAGTGTAAGTTGTGTTGATGATTAACAGTTTATAATTCTAATAAAAAAGAAAAAAAATCTTTTAAAATTTAATTTAAATGGATAAATTTAGCTGAAAAAATCTAAAATATGTTAATACTTTATTTTAATATTATTTTTTATTAGAAAAAAATAAAAAATTTAAAAGAAACAATAATAAAACAAGATATATTATTTTTTAAGAACTTTAAAATCTGGAAAAAATGCATATTAGGAAGCAAATTAAAATATAGAAATATTTTCACTATTACAATTGTTATTCATTGTATATATCTTTTAAAAACATTGGATTACAAATATATTTTGTGATTAATGTTGAAAGTGAAAGCCTATAACCATTGACATTAACTGCAGCTGAGTCTGGAAAACATTTTTTTTAATTCAGATCTGATTTGTTAGCAGTCTAGGGTTAGCAATAGATAGGACGTAGTTGTTGGTTCCTACTGAATACCGTTTATTCCGAATATTATTATTTATCAATGACTATATATGGAGAAATGAATGGAAGGTGATTCTTTGATGCTTTTGGTGGCGTAGCCTAGCAGGTCAGGTCAGGGGGAAACGGTGGAAGAAGAATCTCTTTCTCTATACAACAGTGCCCCTTCTTTCATTCTTTCAAAGAGGTTTCCTCTCTCTCTCTCCACCCTCTATATGCCATATGCTGTGTTAGTTGCTTCCTCATGGAACCTCTCCTATTGCAAAATCCTATGATTTATGGATAATTTTTTTGTATATTCGATTCAAAGATGCGATTTTGTTTGATCCCATTGCTGCCGTTTTCTGATTAAATCAATGGGCATGCTCAAAGTTCTTCCTTGATTGCTGTTTGGATGTTTTTTATTTGGGGGTTTCGTTTTTCGTATATTTGGTTTCTCGGATTTCATTTGTTGGAATTTTTGAAGAAGTCCAACATGGTTAAGACAATCTTAGGAATTTAAGCTAATTTAGAGTTTAGGAAAGAATGAAGGAACCGTTTTGAAGCAACGACTTGAAGATGGGGTGTATTGTATTTCTTTTTAGAGACCATATGTACATTAAGACAATCATGGTCGAACTGGTAGGATTATTATGAACAGCTAAACTCTCCCTCCATGTCTTTCATTGCATACGCAGAACTCGAACTTGAGATCATTAATTAAGCTGCAACTTTCGCACCGGTTGATCCACAAGCTCTGTGGTTGGGGTCTATTGTATATTTTCTTGTGAGTTAGGTAAAGAATAAAAAAGATAAACTATATTGCGGATTATATGTGAATGGGTTCTATAGGTTTAATCTTCAAGTTATATTTTTGGATTGAGCAAAAATGTTTTTTTTTATTGTTGATCATGTTCTTCTAATTTTACTATAACATATCAGATTGATCTTTATTCTCGGTTCCTTTTTATTTACCAGGATTGCTTCTCTTATGCATATCTGTCTCTGGATTCTGCTGGTTGCAAAGGAATTTCTTTCACTCTGGCCGCTATAACAAAGTCAAACTATTCTCGCACCTCTAGGAGGGTGTGGGGTGACGAAGAGGGAGTGATTTGGCTTTGTGTTTTGCGAAGATCAAAGTCTTCGGATATATGGAGATTGTGCCGTGTTTCAGTGGGCTTGTCGCTTGATTATGGCTAAGGGTGGCTTTTTGCGGTTTTGCCAGAAGCTCTTTCTAGTTTGCCACTGAATCTGAGAGAAAATTTAGTTCTTAATTAGGCTTCTGGAAAATTGATGCACGGTATAGATTGTAATTGATATTTGTTTTTCTGTTTAGAGAAAGTTGTGTTTAGATGTAGCTGTCAACGTCATTGCAGCAATGTTTAGATTTTCTTGTTTCCATGCTAATGTCCAAGGCAATAAGGCAAAGGTAAGTATAAGATATATGGATTGGTTAGTATTATTTGTTGATACGATATATATCATGGCCTATGTTAACTTTGTGCTTTCCTCTTCAATCAGAAAACAGTTCAACCTTCTGCTGAAGTAATGTTGAAGGCTTTGCAAGATGTTGCCCAAACTCAAGTCTGTAAAGATTCATCTCCAAGCGCATATTCAACCCTTTCGAAAGGACAAGCAGACCAGCAAATAGATGTGTCTGGGATTCATATTAGCAATTGGGATTCAGTTGAGCGCAGTTGTAGATCAGAGGATCTGAACAGCAAGTTTTCCTTTGAAAATGACAGTCAAGTTAACCAAACTAGACGTCTTAAGAAGAGTCAGTCTCTTCATAGTGGGCTTGACCAAGGCATAAGGGATGGTGATGAAGATCTGGTCCTGTCGTGTGATGGTGCCAAAAGCCACGTTGAGTCAACGATGTCAACTTCCAAAAAGTATCATAATGGAAACCCTGTTGATCAGTATGGAAGCAATCGAAACGCTGAGTTCGCTGGAAGTTCAGGTTTTGCAAATGATAGCTCACTTTTTTCAATTGGAGATCCAACGCCTTCAGATAAAGATGCCCGTGAAATTTCTGATACTCCTTTATCTGGTGAATATGTTGGTGACATTCCTGACCAGACTTCTGTTCCCGGTAGCGTATCACTAAGGAAGTCACATTCTTTACCCAGTATCAGAGCTTCTATACTATTGACTGAAAAAGACGCTTTTAAACATGAATTGTCAAGATCTTCTGATGATCTTCATGCTTTACGCATGAGGCAGAAAGAGGAATTCGTCAACGAGTTTGATGATCAAATAAGGGGAGATCAAGAAAGAGAGAATGACATGGGAAAAACTGAAGATGGTCATATGGACAACCTCTTTGATGATGGTTTCGATTCTTATCTGCTTACTGATTCAGCAAAAGACTGGGTAATGCCAATGACATATGATACAAGTGATGCCAAAACCCTTCAAGGAGATTCCTCAGTTGAATTTCCTCACAAGGGTTTTAAGATTAAGCGCATTGAAGATTGGGTTATTGGTCTGCAACATTGTGGACCACCTGTAGAGGAAACAAATGAGGAATTGCCTGAAGTTACTAAGCCATTAGCTGATGTGAGCACAGTAAATGGTGTGACTGCTGCCATTGTAGATCATAAGGCCACTCCAGGAATGGATGCAGCTAAAAGATATATATCTTCTCTGGGGGCTAATGCCACTGCCGCTCAGCTGGCTAATCATGGGTTGGTTGTGATCCCCTTTTTGAGTGCATTTGTGAGTTTGAAAGTGCTCAATTTGTCTGGAAATGCTATCGGTTAGTAGTATAATTTCTTTATTCATTATTGGTTTCCTTTAGAGTCACAGTACTTAATTTTCAGTTATCTTGTTCTGAATTCTCCTTTTCAGTGAGGATAACTGCTGGTGCTCTTCCCCGTGGACTTCACGCTCTGAATTTGTCTAGAAACAAGATCTCCACTATTGAAGGATTACGCGAACTTACACGGCTTCGCGTCCTAGACCTCAGTTACAACCGCATATTAAGAATTGGACATGGTAAAACAAATTCTTGATTACATCTCAAGTTTCTTATCTATAATACTTTTTGTGGAAATAACATGTTGATGCAATTATCTATTGACATCCAAATGTTTTTGGTTTATCTTTGCCTCATCTGCAAAGGTCTTGCATCCTGCTCATCTCTGAAAGAGCTGTACCTGGCTGGAAACAAGATCAGCGAAGTAGAGGGTCTGCACCGTCTCTTGAAACTAAGCATTCTGGATTTCCGTTTTAACAAGATTTCCACAGCCAAATGCCTAGGCCAACTTGCAGCCAACTATAACTCTTTGCAAGCTATCAACTTGGATGGGAACCCTGCCCAGAAAAATGTTGGAGATGAACAGATGAAGAAATATCTGCAGGGTCTTCTTCCCCATCTCGTTTACTACAATCGGCAGCCTATCAAAGTGAGCACTTTGAAGGATGGAGCAGAACGGTCGGTTCGGTTAGGAATGAATTCCCATCAGTTTGATCGCAGCCTTAGGTCGGATCGCAAGACCACAAGGAAGAGCAACCAAGGTGGTGTTGCCTCTCGGAGGTCATTGGCCACTTCCACTCATGCTCGCAGAAATGTGGATTCACCAAAAGTATCCAGAGGCAAGCAAGCTCTCCTGCCACCATCTAGAACCAAAGTACCAACCCACAGTCGCTATCAGTTTGAGGTTCCCTCCAATCCCTCTAAAGTATTGAACTTGACATCAGAGCGCGCCATGCGCAAGAGTCGCAGCGAGGGAAATTTTGGAGCTCTGTGAGAAGCTGTTACCTACAAAGTTAATTCCTTCACTGCCATTGTTTCAGTTGCATCTATTTACCTTGCTATCTTGTATTCTGCCATGTTTTCTGTTTGCACAGTTTATCCCTTCTGTTTTAGTGCACTAGATATTGATTGGTTGATTTGTGGGTTGTAATGCCCAATAAGCTGCTGCTTTCTGCCACACTATTTCTATTCCATTGTGTGTTGTTTTCAGTTCCTTCAGAACATCATTTTCAATTTGTCTAGAAAACAAGTTTGGTGCAATTGCAATAAATTTCCTCTTTGGAAGGATAGTTTGCCACTTCCATGGTTTTATTTTGTGGGGTTGACGTGCTCATATTAGAATTAAACAACTGTGTCTTAGGTGGACCAGTGTAATTAAGCCAAGTTACTTGGCCCCACTTATTTAATGCAGATTATCAAGGTCATGTTGAGTTCAAATTTGAATGCTTATGTTTAGAATGTTTAGATTATTTGTCCTTTTTATTTCTTTGATAGATAAACTTATGTGTCATCCTTTTTTTTCGATTTTTTTTTTAAAATAAAGTGGTTGATTAATTTAACCCAACTGTGTTTTGGTTGAGATTTGTAATTCAATCTAAAAATTAGTCACTGTTACCTAGCATCCCATATAACAAATATTCACAATTAGGACGAGGAACAAAATTCATCAAATATAAAAAAAATACCACAATCAAAATCACTGTTTTTAGAATGGACAAAACTTATATGCAATTGTAAAGATATCATTTTGTTTTATTTTTCAATCAAAATTATGCTTTCACCTCAATAATTTGGTGATAAAGATTTACATTAAAGGGTTTTTTTTTTCTTTGTCGGCACATTAAAGGGTTAAGTCGGTTTCAGAAGTGAAGTTTCGATTCTAATGGAAGTGCAAAGCAAAACGTCTCTGAAATTATATATAAGTTTTGTCCTTTTAAAATATAAAAATCAATGTAACTTTTAAAATATAAAATTTTCTGAAACTTATGTTTGGGAATTTTCATATTCCAGACAAGTATGTATATTTTCTCTTTTCTTCAGATAAAAACCAAGAATAACACTCCACAATTTTCCTTTTGAGTATGAAAAAGACCACAACAAGAGGAAGTAGAACCTATAAATTTATAACGATGAGTGTTACAAAATAAGAAAGTTGAAGGGGACCAAATAACAGCTGGTGGTATTTCAAGCATTTCTTGATGCCACTGTGATTCTGGCTATTTCTTTCTCCGCTGACTATGTTCATACAACAAATATAAGCCCGATTAAACAAAAAAAATTGATCAAACTAGGAAATTGGTTTTTTAAACACTCGATCCGTATCCGATTCAACAAAACGAATTGTTTTGAAATCCTTAAATCCGTATCCAATCCAATTAAAGGGAGTGTTTTTAAATTCATTTACATTTAATAGGATAAAATTGAATTGGATTTTTTTACACTAATTTACATTTTGTTTTAAAATTATTTCATATAAAATTTTGGTATAATTTTAAATTTGATTTTAAACTCAACCTATTTTAAAATAATTTTGAAACATATATTTATTTTAAAAAATGTCTTAATCAAAGTTGCACTAATGATACTCATTAATCACGATAAAAGGGAGTGATGCTTCTTATTTAAAATAAGCGAATGATGTTTTGGTTGAGATTGATTTCATAAATGTCCTAATTAAAGTCAAATCGATGATGTCTTGACCGATGATCCAATCAAAATTGAGTCAATTAAGTCCTAATTAAGGTCGAGTCAAATAAGTTTTGATTAAGGTTGAAAAAACAATGTCTTGATCAAGTTCAAAGGGGTCTCATCAACAACATTTCAAGCTAGACCAAGTCAACGACCGTTGAGACAAGTGAAGCCGATAACATCTTGACGAGAAGTCAAAAAATGCCTAAACAAGTTAACCCAAAGACATTCCAAATGGACACTTAGACTTTTCTAATCAATGTTCAAACAACAAATGCAATTACAAGGTCAAGTATAAAAATGTATGAGTCAAATCTAACAAATAAGACTTGTTCCTCACTTCTTTTATAGAGGAAATTAAGTTCCTTTTTCACCATGTTGTATTATTGTTGTGTATTACCAAAGACATCTCTATTTCACACCTTTAATTTTTGCTTTAGCAGTTTCAATTTTTCTTTAAGTGCAAGCGCTCCTCATCCATTCACTTGAAGAAAGCCTTCAACTTTTTCTCCTTTAACCAACAACTTAGGAACTTAAATAGTTTAGATCCCAAATCCATAGTCGCTTCTTTGAGAAGAAGGGAACAATGATATGAAATTTTTTATCCTAAACTTTTTGGACACTCACTCCACACTTCCAACCATACCTTTGTCACAAGAACTCTATTTATCAAACTGCATGTTTTCCCATTAAGCTTAAACCATGTAAATTGTCTCACAACTAAAGGAATATCAATTATCTTTAATTGCTATGTAACTTTATTAAACAATCTCATGTTTCTCCTATGTGTTTCTCATGTACTCATTTATGCCTTCATTATACCCTATTATACAATTGAAATCACCCACTAAGCACTACATTTTGACTATTGATCCATTTTCTACCTTTCAAATCCTCCCACACTCTTATATTTTACCCTCTTTCCGCACTCAATAGACATTTATAAAAACTACTTATTTGTTCCCTTATCTCGATGTGCCTTTAATCCCATAAAACATCTTTCCTATAAAAGTTTGTTGAATGACACAAGGTTCCTTCTCCAAATTGCACAATATTCCTCCTCTTAGATTATTTATTGGTTTTATACATCACTCAAAGTCCTTTCTTCCCCACAACACATAACACATTTTGTTAATTAATCCATTTTAGTTTCTTGTATGCATAATAACTAGATTTTATGTTTTCACACTAACTTTCCCACATTTTTCCATTTCCCTTTCCTCCAACCCCTTTATATTACAGGATAAAACATCCATTTGTGCCTTATCCCTAGATTCCAATTCTGCAATCATAACCTCGTATTTTTCTTGAAATGTAACCCCAACCTCAATCGCTAGTAACCACATCTTCCTAGCTTCAGTCAAGATTTTATCTTTCCTAAATTTTCTAAACTCTTAGTATAATGATTCATCAAAATATCATTGAAGTAATAACTACATATTAAGATTTTTTTCCTTGTATGTTCTAAAATAGACTCCGTAATTTCAAATAATGCAACATAATTAATAAAATGCGATTGAATTTTATACATATTGTGAAAAAAAACTCCATGTTTGTTCCTTATATGGAATATTCTTCTTTATGAAAAGTTACTCTTGATGCTTTTCCCTTTTCCATATAAAAAAAGCTTACACTCTCCACACCTCCCTCGATTCTCACACTATTATAGTGCTTTTAACCTAAACGCCTAAAAGCTCACACTCTTCTTTGGTAGTCACATCTTTCACACTGTTATATATTGACTGCAAATGTAAGAATCTCATTCAAAAGGTTCTCAATTCTCATTCACTATTTTCATCTCATATTTTCTATTTGTTCAACTTTTACTTCTAAAATATTATGTAAGGATGTTGATTTTTTGTTCATGTAAAAATTATACTACAAATTGAACTATACTTAATAAGATTATATAAACTAATGTTAGAATGTAAATTTCATACTAATTTTACTTAAACGGTTTCTCTTTATTCAAGATTTATCTTGTAGATAAGATATGATGCTGCGATAGTGGCAAAAGGTGGTGAGCTAGCAGGTGAGTCCAATTTGACCTTACATAATTACGTGGTTTAGATTTTCATTAAGACAACTCAAACATCTACAATATCAGTTTCTACAATGTTTTATTGTATTTATATTTTAATGAATAACATTGTTTTCCGTCTTCTTTCTGATATGACATAACTTGAAGAGACTTTCGTACTTTGTTTGAAGATATATTGTGTACCCGTGTTTAAAATTCAAGAGGAGTTTAAGTGAACAACTTAAAAATGTTTTGTGTATTTAACATAGAAAGATGTTGTGTACTCAAATAGTTAATAGTGACTTTATGTATCCAATTAAATCAAACATGATAATCATAATATTTGCAATTTGTTTTAAAATTGGACACTACTATTAATTTATGAAAACTAAATATAACCTATATTGAGTTGAACCAATATAAATTTTGTATTACTACTTAACTCTCCTTACATTATAGGGTCGACTATCATTTAAAAAGAAGTTTGTAAAAATATTTATAAATCAATTATATCATCCCTTTTTATCTCTAATAAACTTATTCTAATAAGTTTTTCTAAAATATTTTAATGTTTTAGTTAATCTTATAACTTATATCCAGGATAAGTTCTTGGCAAAACTTATCTTTTAGGACAAGTTGTTGGCAAAACTTATCTATTGAGATAAGTTATTCTATAAGATAAGTTATTTGGGAAACTAGAAAAGTAAATCCTAAATATTAATAAAAACAAAATTGATGTGATAAATAAAGTTCCTTTGTACAAAGGGGAGAACTTAGATTGCTCGAAGTAGGAAATATTGCATTGTTTGAGTCTTACAATAAATATACGACGGACCCCATTGATCAATATGAAATTTACATTAGTAGAGTTTTGCTTACTGCGCCCCATCATTACGAACGGCACCCTATAACTAAGTAAAAGATTAAAATGTCCTCTTTTACTGCATCACACACCACTGTTGCCGATGTCATTGCTGCACATCACCTTTGCTTTGTGGAAAAAAGCTCATAAGAGAATGTTTTGTGGAAAAAAGCTCATTTTAGAATGCTCTTTACATAACATATTTCATGTGTTTTAAAATCATGTTCTAAACATTCCATGATAAAATTCCTATAAAAAAATTCCATTTGGAAAATCATTTTCAAAGAATTCTGAAAAATTTGTTTTAGAAAAGATAATGATCATTTAAAAAATTATATTATAGAGGGTTATAGAAAGAAATAGCACGTTATTGAAGAGAAAACAAAGTATGTAATAAAAAACAAATATATCTGACGAATTGAAAAGCTCGTAATACTCTTACGTGATGCATATACATGTAAGCTTCGATGATGAAATCGTATATCCTATTCAAAATTGAGAGCGCGTTTCAAACTGCCGCCAAAAAACCATAATATATGCGGAAGAAGCTATATACCCAACTCTCTCTCTGAAACGCGTGGAACAAAAAATGGAGAAGGGGTTAATCTCCGTAGACCGTTGGGCAAAAGGAAGCGAAGCTTACTTCCTCTCCCACCTCCACTCCGACCACACCAACGGCCTCACCTCCTCGTGGTCTCACGCGCCCCTCTTCTGCTCCCCCGTTACCGCCAAACTCCTCCCCTTCAAGTTCTACGGCTTCGATCTCTCCCTCCTCCGCATCCTCCACCCCGACGCCTCCCACACTCTCACCCTCAAATCCACCGTTATCCACGTCACCGCCATCGACGCCTGTCACTGCCCTGGTCGGTAACCCTATCACCCCCACTCTTCACGCATTTTTCGTTTCTCATTCTCTCCACCACCAGGTTCCATCATGCTCCTCTTCCGCGGCGACTTCGGCTGCGTCCTCTACACAGGCGACTTCAGGTGGGAAGCCACGTGCCAGAGAGCAACCAACGCGCGCCACTTGCTTCGCAACGCTCTTCACGACGTTCCTGTGGTTGACGTCGTTTATCTCGACAACACCTACTCCAATCCTATCTATGATTTTCCTACTCGCCATGTGGCGGCTCAGAAGGTAAATCAAATTGTCTAATCCGTGCTTCCTATGGATTATTGTTATTAATATATTTTTTTTGATTCGATTGCTGCTGATTTCAGGTTATAGATATAATTTCTTCGCATCCCGATCATGAGGTCATTATCGGGATTAACACTTTGGGGAAGGAAGATCTTCTGATCGAAATTGCGCGCGCGCTTCAAATCAAGGCATCTTCTTAACCGTTCTCTTAGAATAAAATTAAAGCCAGCGTGCTAGGAATCCTCTTTCTTTTCACAATGTATAGTGCTTGAGTTAAAAATATTATTTTGAAGTTGTTTGATTGATATTTTTTGAATTTTTTACTATAAAATCAGTAGTAAAAGTGGTTTAATTTTTTTGTGAGGAAACAATTGTTTTAGGTCAAACTTAATTTGCGTCTTTTAGAATCAATTTCTCTGCGTGAAATCTTCCGTGTGAATATTTACTTAAGATATTGTTAAATGATATTTCAACTTGATGTTTTATAGCACCTGGTATTTACTTAAAGATGCAGTTGCAATTTTGTAGTACTTTCTTTATTACGGAAAATTGTGCACAGGAACAGCTGATGAGGCTGCAATTGCATTGTGCTTGCAACTGTCCACTATTTTTTGAAACTTTGGATGTTAACCATGGCAAAAGTAGTTAACTCCGCATCTGTGCCTGTTTTTTTGTTTTTTGTTTTTTTATCGATTTTATACCTTAATGGACCCAACTATGAATATCATATTAAATTTGAAGCATATGTTCACAGGAAATGTTGTTTTCTTTTATGGTTGTTATTGTTGTTTTCCTTGTTGGAGTTAGCATTCTAAGCGATGGTTTGGTTTTTCACTGTGTTTTTATTTTTTCAATTGAAGATTTGGGTGTGGCCAGAGCGGTTGCGGACTATGCATCTTCTTGGTTTCTATGATATTTTTACAACGGACACGTCTCTTACTAGAGTTAGAGCTGTTCCTCAATATAGCTTTAGCATTGGAACTCTAGAGTCACTGAATAGAATGTGCCCAACTATTGGGATCTTGCCATCGGGTCTTCCGTGGATTAAAAAATCCCTTCAAAAGAATGAGTTTCTTTCTGGTTCCTTTTTGACACGTCGTTATAAGAGAGGCAAATGGAGTGCAAATAGCGAGGCCCAGAGTGATGACCAAATTAGAAACATAGGATCACCCGAGAAAATTCACGAGTACATGTACACAGTTCCCTACTCTGATCACTCCAATTATGAGGAGATTGAAGAGTTTCTAAAGCTTGTTCAACCAACCAGACTCAAGGGCATTGTGGCTTCCTCGTCATGCTATATTGAACCCATGTACTACTTTGGTCGACTTTGTCGTGTCGACCAACAGACACAAAAGTTGCATGAGGAGCAGAGAAGGAAAGAAAGTTGTAAAAGAGAAATAGAAGCAGTCAGATCCAAAACTTCATTTGGAGGTGATAATGTTCAGACAGGTAGAGACAGAAGTAAGGCTTCGAAGGGTAGGTCTTCTGGTGTTCGTCTGAGAAGGTTTAGTAGATTGAGAAGAACGCACCGTGGTGCAAAAATTCAGGGAGATAACTGTTCTGATCAAGAATGATGAGTGGCATGATGTTATGCACTCCTTTTTGAGTCCATGGTGCAAGGTAATCCTCCTAACTCTTAACCCAGCTTCAGGTTTTTGTTTGTCTATGTCTCTTATAGAAAGGTTAGATGAGCATCAAATTGCAATTTGATGTGGTTTTCTGCTACTCTTGGAATCCATTAAGCATTTTGCAAGGTTAAAAAGTTGGCTAGTAGCACATAAATTGTAACTTGGAATTGCTGTGTGGTTATTTGTTGATAAATCTGTTTTTTAAGAGAATGTTTATTGATATTGCTATTGGAAAGCATAAGATGTGCCCGCAGGAAGCTCTGACTTACACCCACTTTCCCACCTTCTCAATACTGTACATATATTTCATAAAAACTATCCTATTCTTAATATTGTACATCTTTTTATGTTAATTTTTCCTCTTCAATTTCAAAAATTAGGCTTTTATCAATTAAATTATAATGTCATTTTAAAAGTGATTTAATCATTTAACTTATACTTCTATTGAGAATATACATGTTAGTTATTTTTTAAATTTATAGTTAATTTTGTAATGAAATTTTACAAAATGTTAGCTTTTTATGCAATTTTTTTAATTTTAAATGCGTTTTTCTACACATATTTCTTTTTAATTTGATATATGATTTTAGTTTAAATAAGTTGGCAGCATAAATATTTTTTTACACTGTTTAATCATACACTATGTATGGTAAGATTGTTTATTTTTTGCAATAATTATTTTAAAAGATATATCTTTGTGTGATTTTAAATATGTCAATAGAGGAATGGTATTTTTACTAAAATAATACAATTTTGGGTAACTTTTATGAAAATGGATAATTTTAAAAAAGTTATGCAATTAGATAATTTGTCTTTGAAAACAGGATTTTAAAAAATAAGAAAACTTGTGTGTTTAAGTATGAGTTTTACTAATATCCATTTTTTTTTCTCATTGAAATTGTGATTGAAATTATGTTTTTGCTTTTTACATTTTCATTAAAATTGTGCTTAAACGCGATTTTGGTTTAATAATATTTTTTAAAATTGTTTCCAAAGTCCATTTTAGTTTTTTGACTTGTGCAAACATGTTTTCAAAATTATTATTATTTTAATTGTTTTTTTCAATTTTTAAATTGTTCAGCTGATTACACTTTATTGTGTTACAGAAATTATATATATGTATAATGTAAGAAAAAAATAATATAAAAGTTGTGAATTATATATATAGATAAATTTTTATCTTATTTTAATTTTGGTAAAAATATTGCATAAAATAATTATCTTTTAAAATATAATAAATTAAAAATCATGATAGTCGATAATATCAGAGTGACGTTCCATGTGTAACCAGAAAAAGTATGAGAATTTTTTTATTTTGTTTATAACATGAAAAAATATAAATATTAACATTAAAAAAATAGATATTTATAGGTTAAACAATAAGAAAACATTAAGTATGATGGATTAGAAAGAGTCCATCAAGTAGTTATAATTATTATATAAGATTTAATGAGGTTAGGAGCAAATATAATAATAGAGTAATCAAATAAATAAATAAATGACGATAGACATACCTTAATGAATAAATATAATATAATTTTAATTATAAATAATAAAATAAAATAGTAAATAAAATATAGTCTACTTTAATTTTTAATTTTCCCACAAGTAATCAATCACATTTTAAATAAATAAAAACCATAAATTTTATTAAAAAAACTAAACAAAAACGATTTCAGGTAAAAAAAAAGAAATACATGAAGAAATCCTTCTCACCTCCACGATTTCAACATATATGATCCCCCGATTTCTTTTTTTAAACCAATTGAAAAATAAAACCATTCTGAAATCTTGATTGCATCCATGATTTTCCAAAAAAACTATTAAAAAGTACTCAATCAAAATAATTCATCTAAAGACGATTTTACTAAAAATATTTTGTATTCAATCCATAATCATGCATCTAAACACGATTTAATAAAAAAAATTAAATTTATGTTTCTAAGCATAATTTCACTTGGAAGTAAATATGATCAGTAAAACTCATTCATATTTAGAAGCAAAATTTTTAAATTATCTTTCCAAATACGATTGGCCCAAATTTAAATTTTTTACTTATTTCCATAATAATAAACCAAAATTGCACCCTACAAAAATTTCCAGGTCTAAAGGTTGTAACAGTTCATAATCAATTTCTTAATGCACCACCATTGGAAACGTCCATATTTTTTTTGTGAAAAGTCATATTTATCTTTAATAAAATTAAAAATTAAACCTAAGTTTCTGAACCCTCCATCATCTTCGTTTCAGTGAAATCACTTCAGAATTTTTTTTTGACACTGGTAATAATGATGCAGAATATTAAATGCAATATAAGCAATTAATTATCAAATTATACGTAATTATTGTATGCAATATTGTACGATATTGTATCCAATTATAAGCAATTAATTTAATAATGGTAGAATCCCATGATTAGTGGATCCCTACCTAGTTAGATTGTAATTTGAAGAGGGAAACTCCCTACACTAGTATATATTTCCTATACATGAAGTGACCGTAAATATACACACAAGAGAATAAAAACATCTTCTTACATATAATTTTCTTATACTATCTGTCATAGATTATTTTATAGAACTTAGGATTATCTAGGATGAGTTAGATAATTTTAGGTCGAATACTATCTGTGATTGTTCTTGATCTACATCTTCTACCATTAGTAACAGAAGAACCGAGGATCAGGCTATGCAGTTTTTGTGTGGGTTAAATGACCAATTTCACAATATTTGTTCACATGTTCTCCTTATGGAACCTATACCACCTATACCCAAAATTTTCTCTCTTGTTGTTCAACAAGAACGCCAAATGGCTAGTAATTTTTTGGTTACCAATATTAACAATGCCAACACTAATTGTAATATCTCTACAGGTTGTTCTTTGTGTAGAAAAATTGATCATATAGAGAATGCTTGTTTCAAGAAAGTTGGTTTTCCTAATCAAGACAACAAGAATTTTAGAACCAACAGTCACAGAAAAGTGTGCACTCATTGCGGTAAAACTGGTCATACCACTAACACATGCTACAAAAAACATGGTTTTCCTCCTGGTTTCAATTTCACTCATACTAAGACTAACCAAAGTTCATAATACTGTTTTATCTTATGAAGTTTTTTCTGAGTATTACAATCAAGAACAGGAACAAGGAGAAATTCGCCTGACAGCCCAACAATACCAAGTTTTGTTTACCCTGTTCAAACAACACACTGGCAACAACACTACCACTCCACAACAAGCACAAGTGAACTAGGTGGGTTCTTTCACTCTTGATTCTGCTCACAATGGTGCAACACAATCTCCACCAGGTAATATTTCTGTCTTTAACACCATTAAATCTGCTAGATGCCTCTGGATCTTAGATTCGGGGGCGAATGACCATGTATGCACATCTCTATCTGATTTCACATCATATAAAAGCATTCCACCTGTTCTTATTAGTTTACCTAGTGGGCACCGTGTTTTCACTAAGTTTTCTAGGGATGTCATTTTTAATAACAAATTCTTTCTCACTGATGTATTGTATGTGCTAGAGTTCACTTTCAATCTTGTCTCTACTTCTAATTTATCTACTAATCTGAAGTGTCACTTAATATTTTCATCCACTAACTTTGTGATCCAGGACAATCAAACCAAAGAGAGGATTGTTATAGTTGAAGCCAAGGATGGCTTATATGTTTTTCAATATTCTGTTTTTCAAAATACTACCGCAAATAATGTTATTCCTTCTTTTCATTGTACTGTTAAGGATATCAATCTGTGGCATTATAGATTAGGGCATCTTTCTGATGAAAGATTGCGTGTTTTGAAATCTCTTAATCCTTTCATTTCTGATAAAAGAATGCTTGTATGTGATACTTGTCAACGACCAAAACATAAGAAACTTCCTTTTGCTTTAAGTAAATCTTGTATTGCTAGCATTTTTTATATTTTACATGTGGATATTTGGGGTCCTTTCTCTGTTGCTTCTATGCATGATTTTTGATATTTTTTAATCATTGTGGATGATTTTTCTTGATATACTTGGATTATTCCTATGCATACAAAATCCGAAGTTCGCAATCACATTGTTAACTTCACATCTTATACTGAAAATCATTTCAAAACTACTCTTAGGACTATTAGAACAAATAATGGTGCTGAATTTTCTATGAAAAACTTTTTTCTTCAAAAGGCATAGTTCATAAAAAAACTTGCATTGAAACACTGGAGCAAAATGGTATTGTTGAACTAAAATACCAATATATTCTCAATGTAACTCGTGCTTTACTTTTCAAGCCAATTTACCTCATATTTTTTGGCATTTTGCTGCTTTACATGCTGATCTTCTCATTAACTACATCCCCACTCCTTTCTTAAATAACAAATCTCCATATGAAAAATTACATGGCACTTTATATGATATTTCCATTTTACGTGTTTTTGGCTGCCTTTGTTACTCTAGCACTATCACTTCTCACAAAAAGAAACTTGATGAACACTCTGTTTCTGGTATTTTTTCTTGGTTTTCAACCTAATATTTTTCTCAATCTTAAAAATCATAAAATAGAGGTCTCAAGACACACTGCCTTTTATGAAACTCACTTTCCTTACAAATTGAAAGATGAAGTTAACAAGAGCCCCAACAATTTATCATTACCCATCCCTTCTTCTTATGCTTCCACTTACGATTTTTCCTATGATAATTACACTGTTGAACCGATATCTATCACTGCTGAACCAATATCTGTGGCACCTATGGATCAACTCATCTCTAATCCACCTCGGCTTTCCACTCGTCCAAGATGCTCCCCTGCCTATCTTGAAGAATTTCATACTGATCTACCATCTACACAGACTGTAAGTACAAGATATCCTATCTCTATTTTTTTGTCTTATAATGTTTTGTCTTCTAATTTTAAACACGTTATTTCCTCATTTACATCACACACTGAGCCTAAGAGCTATGAAGAAGCTTCACAACATCCATGTTGGAAACAAGCTATGGAGGCCGAACTTGAAGCTCTCTTCACAAATAATACATGGCAACTTGTTCCCCTTCCACCGGGTAAGAAATCCATTGGCTACTACTGGGTCTACAAAATCAAAAACAATAGTGATGACACCATTGACCGTTATAAAGCACGCCTGGTTGCCAAGGGCTACATCCAGTTGGAAGGACTTGATTTCTTGGACACTTTCTGATGGAGGAGGGGCAAACACACCTCACCATGGAAGCCAAGACCCAAGGCTAGACCGTGATGAGCGTCTAGACTCAAGAAAGGAGCGTCTAGGACGTGATGAGGGAAGGCTACACATGGAGTGTCTAGGAGGAGACCTAGACCGTCTAGGCCCTATTACAAGGTCAATGACTAAGGACATTCACGCCCAATTGGATGAAGCCACGGATGGAAGAGAGAAAGCCTTGTACATGTTACATGGAGGCCCATTAGGGGTGCTTAGTAATTAGAGTAGTGCTAGAAAGCATAAATGAGTGAACA
>Ga0123342_1005671_pt1 | contig 17890 bp, 11 predicted proteins | sample Turbeawhitnodule_FD_89960 | JGI IMG/M metagenome (GOLD analysis project Ga0123342, IMG submission 89960) | Root nodule microbial communities of legume samples collected from Mexico - Turtle bean Mexico white nodule | ecosystem: Host-associated > Plants > Roots > Nodule | place: Mexico: Nepantla...
ATTGCTTAGTGGATTCCCCAGTGGTTTCTGGGAAGACTAGATGTAGCTCTGGGTTTAGAGTGAACCAGTATAAACCTCTGTGTGCATTCTCTTTATCCTTAATCTCTTTAAATTCAGTTTTTAATATTTGTGAATTCGTATAAACAACCGATTGTTTTTCTGGTGTTGTGCTTATTTGCTTTGTGTTTGGGCAAACTGAATTCTGATTCAAGTGTTTCTCGAAGTAATTTCATTCTTGACTTAAAAGTTTGCAAAAACCCTCTTTAAACCATTCACCCCCCCCCCCTCTAGTTTAAAGCCATACATTCTAACAGAGACCTCGGCAGTTCTAGGTCGTCGACCTGGTGATGCGAAAAGCCCACTCGTATCAGCTAGAAAACAAGTTATCTCCCAAGTGGACTGGTCCTTTCAGAGTGACGGAGGCCCTTGGGAATGGAGCTTACAGGCTCGAGACGTTAAAAGGTGGCGCGATCCCTCGTACTTGGAACGCGACCAATCATAAGTTTTATTTTAGTTAAAGATGTTTTGCATTGTACACGGTTTAAGGGGAAATCTTTTTCCCTTATAAGGGTTTTTTAACAAGGTCACCCAAATAAAATTTTAGTTATTCCGTTAAGAAACATGTGTGCAGTGCAGTTAATGAACCTCTCCCTTGAAGTGATACACCAAGATCAAAGGTAGTATGGTTCCTCTAGTGAGCCCCCTCTTGTGTGAGTTCATCAAGGCGAAGAATAGTATGGTTCGCTAGTTAATGAACCTCTCCTTTGAAGTGATACGCCAAGGTCGGGAATAGTACGGTTCGTCGGTGAGCCCCCCTCTTGTGTAAGTTCACCAAGGCTAAGAATAGTAAGGTTCAACCGTTAAGGACCTATCCCTTAGCTTCATACAGCGAGGATGAGGTCAGTTAAGAACCATTCACTTGGGTTAGAAACATCAAGGTTGGGAATAGTATGGCTCTTCATTACGCCTCCCTCTTGCGTGGGAATGCCAAGGTTAAATAGTATGGTTTAACAGTTAAAACCCTCACTTGTCCCATAGGCGAGGACGAGATCAGTTAAGAGCCGTTCACTCGGGTTAGAAACACCAAGATAGGGTTTTTGTGCTCCTCTTCTGTCCTCTTGAAGAGCTCGACCTTCTCAGCCAGCTCCCCTTCCACCTGCCCTAGCTGGACTTCCCGTTGGGTGGCCCTCTCCTCTAGTCCTTCCATCTTGGTCTGCATTCCATCGACCTTCTCCTCCAGGTCGACCACCTTGTTGTGAAGAGGTAAGATCTTCGCTTCCAATTGGACGGCCTCCTAGGACTTCTCAAAGAGAAGCCTCTTGACCTCCTTCTCGGATTGACGAAGGTATGCCAGCTCCTGGTACAGGACGGTTTCGCGGTTGGAGAAGGCTTTGGTTTTGAGGGCTAGCTCCTCCTCCAACTTCGTTATCCTAGCCCGCAAGTCTTATGCTTCTTGCGCCTTACTCAACGCAAGGCTGGACGTGACGAGGAAGTCTCTAAGGCCTTAAGCCACGCGGTCTTGGAGGAGGTTTCCATCCAAGCTCTCCACCATCTCCTTGTCTTGGAAGCGCTTAAGGGCTTGTTGGAGAAGAGTAGGGAGCTCGAGAGCAGGAGGAATTTGACGGTCTTCAGGGGCGCTCTCCCCCCCACCTTCATGTACAATAAGGTCGCATGGGGAGGAAGCACTTGAAGGGTTATCCCTGAAGGATGGGGTAAGTCCACCGGAGGCAGAGTGCGAAGGCGCCACGACTTCGTCCACCCTAGGTCTCTTGATGACAAGGCCTGAATCGGTGTCCTCATCCTCTGAGCCTGTCTCCACCACCACCTCTTTCGTTTATCAACGGGGGCTGGTGCTGATGAGTTTGGCGCGGAAGTGGTGGGGGAAGGAAGGGTAGCAGGAGTAGAGGTGTCCGCACAAGCAGCAGTCGCCCTGCGCTTGGCCAGCAAATCGGCCAGCTTCTTCTTCCTGTCTGCGTTAATGGCCATGTCTGCACAAAAACAACAAGTAACGAAGGGTCAAAGACATGCAGTTGACAACAATGAACAAGTAAAGTAGGCAAAGAAGAAACTGAAATAAGAGAAGTACCAATATAGCCCTTAAGAGGTCTGGAAGAAAATTCAAGTTTAATTAGCTTGGCGGTGTCAAACACCACGCCCAAGCTCGAGAGAAGCTGGCACACCTCACGATCAAAGGGAGTCAAGTCCTCTAGGTTTCTAGGGTTCTTGACTCCCGGATTCTCTACCCAGTACAGTGGGAAGCCATCCATAAGGGTAGGATCGTGGATGCTGCAGCATATCTTCAAGAATTTCTTCTTGAACCCCTTGTAAGATTGTTGGAAAAGAGTCAGGAGGACTCTCCCCGCCACGCCATTGAAGCTTAGCCACAGTTTCTTCCTCGATTTCTTCGCCTTGAAGAAGTAGAGGAAGACGTCCATGGAGGGTGGGTGGCTAAGGTAATCGCAGAGAATTGCGAAGGCCCGCACGAAGGCCCAACTATTAGGTTGCATCTGGGTAGGGACCACGTTGACCTCTATGAGAAGGGCCCGTTCGAACCGTGAGAAAGGAAGGCGGAGTCGAAGTCGTTTAAAAATGGTGGTGTACATAAAGAAAAATGGCTCGTCAGGATCCGCCCGATCGTCAGCGCATGTGGGGACCCCTTTCCTGCAAGGAAGGACCTTCAGGTATACGTCAAGCTCCTTCCTGAAGACATGGAACTTTTCCTGGGATTTGCCTTGCTTGTATGTATCGATGTCCTTGTGGGAGTTCAACTAAGAAGTCTCAGCCATAAGGGCTTCAAGGGCCCAATGGTAAAGGGCTTTGTAGGTAACAGGGGGTGGAAGGTTCAGAGGTGTTTTCGTTCTGATCATCTAAAACGAAAGAAAGGAATGGAGAAAACGAGGGTTTAGAAGGAGACGATGGCGCGACTCGATAACCCGGAAAATAGTGACTCCAAGTAAAGAACAGAGAAAACGTAAAGTGCAGAAAACCTAAAGGGCGGAAAACATAAACAGTCCCAGAACAAATTTATGCATGTTATAAGTAGTGGGAATCATAAAGCAAGAGCAAACGATAAGTAAAAATCATACCTTTGATCGCATAGGGTTTGAAGGTATGAGTTTTCGAAGGGGAAGAAAGAGCGTTCCAACCGAGAGAAATGCTTGGAAATGATTTGCTTAAGTGAAAGTAATGAAACAGTGAGGGGAGCGTAAGGATTTAAAGGTTTAAACAATGCACAAAGAAGTTAAAGCGCCAACAAATCCTAGCCGTTGATCTTGCCACGTGTACGCTGGTTTAAAAAGTTTGGTGAGATGTCACTTCGGTGTATTGTTCACGTCCTGTTACCCAGTGCCACGTAGGTCGCCCAGGGCGATCGCTTAGTCTCTTCACTAAAACAATTAAACTGCTCGAGACTACAGGCTTGTGTCCCGACCAGTCCTCGGTCATCGATTCCAGAGACTGACCTCAAACATCGCACATCGCACACCAAGGGTAACAACACAAAGGTACACCCTAGTTTCAACCTATATAAAGGGTGCCAAGAACCCTAGCAAGGTACACAATTTCTAAGACTGAAACTACTTTACACACTTGGTGTTTCTTTGCCCTTATACTGACTTGAGCGTCGGAGTGCAAACGGCCGTCAAGGCACCCCTTTGTCTTTGCAGGTGAGAGATTCTTTGATCAAGGAAGTACCATTCTAAGGCGGAGATAGAAGGGCCAAAGGCTGCCGTTCGAGTCAATCGGTAGGAACATTTCCCACCAATTCCTTTGTACAATGGTCGTACCCTATTCCTATATAAAGGGATGCTTGGCTCATGAAAATACAAGATCAATTTTATGAGTAAATGTTGCCAAGTTTGCAAGTTTCTATTCCCTTGTCTAGTCTCTATAAGTTAGACACCTTTGATATTTTCTTTCACCTTTCTCTAAGTGATATGGCCTAACCAAGCACTCTCCCTACCTATCATGCACCTTCAAGGACACCATAGCTCCACTTGAGCCTCTTTGTTTCGCTATATCCATTTGCTTCCGCCAATTCCTTCAATTCTCTAAGAAGAACAATCAGAAATGGAGCCAACCACCATCATTCCCCTCCCTCTTGAAGAGGATTTTTCCTCAAATAATATGTTTCTGCCTCTTCATCTTCATTACCTGCAAACGGTGTTAGATCCATATCATTGAAGGTAGTATGTACTCTGTATTCCTCATGCAGGTCAAGTTGATTGATAAGTGCCTAATTTTAGTAATATTTCATATTAAAATATAGGCACTTAGTAGGATTTATTGCTAATTTACATATAAAATAATCTCTAATTTATGAATATATACATTTTTTTACATTTTTTAGGATCTTTATTTAAATAAGATTATTTTATTCCCAAATTTGGTGTTAATTGCAGGTTTCTAGGAAAGATTGGATATTTGGATTAAAGAGGAATGATTTGAGCCAAAAAGAGAAAGTTGGAATGTCCCATAATGGAAAAAGTGTTGAAAAAGTCAATTTTGCAACAGGAGATTCTCGCTCAAGCGAGAATGCTCCATAATAGTTTTCGAAAATTGAAGCCTTTCTTGCTCAAGCGAGAATTCTTCGCTTGAGCGAGAATTCTTCGCTTGAGTGAGAATTCTTCGCTTGAGCGAGAATGCGTCAGACAGATTGGACCTTTTTTTATGTTTTATCACTTAGGCCATTAGCACGACACAGTAAATGACCTAACCTTAGAAAATTAGGTTAAATAAGGGGCAAGAGGCTCAATCCTAGTGTACCAGATTGAGAGGAAAACACCATAGAGTGAATTGTAACCCAATTGAGAGAATGGAATGTGTTAGAAGTATGCGTGACTAATTCTACACTTTGGGATTGGGAGTAATATGCTTGAACTCTTATGTATTAAGGTGATATTTCATATGATATAATATTCTCTTCTTGATTGATTATTGGTATTGTTGTTTTACTTCTAAATTTCTGTGACAAATTGAGAATCTTAAATCTGTCTGGAAAGTATTTTTAGGGTTTTGGCCTAAACAACAATACTTAACATATTTGAGTGCAGAAATAGACTTGAAATGTTAATTGCTATTAATGTTTGAGCTTCGTTCTAAGTTGTTCTTATGATTATGCGAGGGATCGATAGTTAGGGAACATTCTTAAGGATTTTATATGTGAGGAATCAATATAAATGACTTTTATACAGGTATCAATTTCAATCAAAGAACTTAATATTAACATGCTGATTAAAATACATGAGAGTGAGAGAGTTGAAACCTAATCCCTATTTTCCAACTTGAAGCAACTAATTCTTTGTCTATTTTCTTATTAATCATTTCCAACACAATCATTTCAACACTTTTTGTATTGTTCTGTTTGATATTTAGTGATTATTGTACTTGATAATTCACTGTTCCTTGTGGGATCAATATCTGTTCTTAGGGACAATTGTTACTTTTGACAAACGCGGTGCACTTGCCGTAGAAAGTCATCATTGATATGCATTATTATTGATTCTTTTCAGGACTTGGAAAGGACCATCTCCCCGGGGACTAAGCTTAGACTTCATCTGATTAGGGAATCTATCTTTTCTAAGGTGAAGCCAAACCTAGTTTCCCTCTTCAAAAATAATCTCTTTCTTCCCCTTATTGGTATGTTTCATATATTTCTCTATCTGTTATTGTATTTGATTTTTAATCCTCTCATGCATTTTTTTACAAATTCGGCTTTTTTTACTCCTTCCTTATACACAAATTCTTGTGCATTAGGTAGAGGTAACAAATCCAAAGGAGTAAAAGGACTAAATCCATACACAACCTCAAATTGAGAAATATTAGTAGTTTTATGAACTACTCTATTATATGCAAACTCAATATAAGGATGGTACTTATCCCAAGATTTGTGGTCTCCTTCCATGATTGACTAAAGAGATCTATTTACAACTTCAAGTTATCCATCCGTATGAGGATGACAAGAACTTGAGAAGTTCAACTTAGTTCCTAGTCTTTCCCAAAGAGTTCTCCAGAAATGGCCCACAAATTTAGGATCTCTATCTGAAACTATGGTCTTAGTGATAAATGTCTGATTTCAATAATATTTTATATTAAAATATAGGCACTTATGAGAATTTATTGCTAATTTACATATAAAATAATACCTAATTTATGAATTTATACATTTTTACATTTTTTCTGATCTTTATTTGAATAAGAGCATTTTATTCCCAAATTTGGTGTTAATTGCAGGTTTCTAGGGAAGATTGGAAATTTGGATTAAAGAGTAATGATTTAAGCTAAAAAGAGAAAGTTGGAATGTATCCGAATGGAGAAAAGCTCTGAAAAAAGCTAATGTTGCAACAGGAGTATCTCGCTTGAGCGAGAATGCGTCAGACAAATTGATCCTTTTTTATGTTTTATCACTTAACCCATCAACGCGAGGAAGCAACCTAACCCTAGAAAATTAGGTTAAATAGGGGGCTAGAAGCTCAACCCCAATGTGAAAGATTGAGAGGAAAACATCATTGAGTTAATTGTAACCCGATTGGGAGAATGGAAGGTGCTAGAAGTATGTATGGCTAATTCTACCATTTGGGAATGAGAGTAATATGCTTGAACTTTTATGTATTAAGGTGATATTTAATATGATATAATATTTTCTTCTTGATTGATTATTGATATTGTTGTTTTACTTCTAAATTTCTGTGACAAATTGAGAATCTTAAATATGACTGGAATGTATTTTTAAGGTTCTGGCCTAAACAACAATACTTAACATATTTGAGTGCTAGAAATAGACTTGAAATGTCAATTGCTATTAACGTATGAGCTTCGTTCTAAGTTGTTCTTATAATTATGCGAGGGATCAGTATTTAGGGAACATTCTTAAAGATTTTATATGAGAGGAATCGATATAAATGACTTTTATACAGACATCAATTTCAATCAAAGAACTTAATATTAATATGCTAATCAAAATACATGAGAGTAAGAGAGATGAAACCTAATCCCTATTTTTCCAACTTGAAGCAATTAATTCTTTGTCTGTTTTCTTATTAATCATTGTCAACACAATCACTTCAATACTATTTTCAATTGTTTTATTTCATATTTAGTGATTATTGTACTCGATAATTTACTATTCCTTGTAGGATCGATATTCGTCCTTAGGGACAATTATTACTTCTGACAACGCGATGCACTTGCCGTAAAAAGTCATCAAGTTTTTTACGCTTTTGCTAGGGAGCATATTTGATTTGTTGAGTATAGTTTCATAAATATTGTGAATATTTTTAATTTTTTTATTTGTTTTTATTGTGTTTATATTTGTTACTTATTTTATTTTGTTTTATTTACAGATTTGTTCTTATTTTATTTATTTTATTTTATTTTATTTTAATTTGTATATCTGCTGTTTGAAAATAAATTTTTTGTTTTTTATTTTTTTTTCTTTACAGTATTTATTTTGTTTTGTTTTTGTTTTAATTTTTTTTATTTTGATTTTGATTTTGTTTTGTTATGTTTTTTTATTTTTTTTAGGTTTAGTTTACGTAGTTGTTTTTTAGAATTGACATAGTTTTATTTATATCTTTTCATTATTATTTTTTTACCATTACTAGTTTTTGTTTTATTTTTGTGTCAGTTTTTATTTTTATTTTATTTTTTCTTAGTATTTTTTTTTTATTTTTTTATTTGTTTTGTTTTTATTTTGTCTTCAAATTTATTTTTATTTTTTGATTTTTTATTTTTTAAAAAAGCAAAAAAGTATCCTTTTTTTTCACTAATATTTTTCAGGAAGAAAACAACATGGCAGAAGAACAAGCATCACTCCTTAGGAGGACACTTGTTGATTATGTCATGTACCGGAGGGCAAGACATTTTTCTAGTATTGCAATACCTACTATCGCCAAAGCCTTGAAAATAAATCTCGCTTTTCTCACTCTCATCATTACCCATCAATTTGCAGCAATGGATCATGAGAATTCATGTTCACATTTGTCTACATTTTATGTATTGGTGGGAACAATGGTCTTTCAATCAGGTGATATCGAAAATGTTTATATGCGTTTGTTTTCTTTTTCATTGGCACGAAAGGCTAAGGAATGACTCAAATCACTTCCAAATTAGAGCCTCACTAGTTGGGAAAATGTAGCGGAAAAATTTCTGCAAAGATTTTTCCAATCTCTCGCTACATCAAAGCAAAGTCTGAAATCTCTATGTTCAGACAAGGAGCAGATGAAGTCTTATGTGAGACATGGGAAAGATTTAAGATGATATTGAGAAAATGCCCAAATCGTGGATTTCAAGATATTGCTCAACTGAGCATATCCCTGAATGGTCTCAGATATGACACAATGATGGCTCTTGATGTAGAACAAGCGACAAGGATTATTGATGCATTGGCATCAACTGATTATAAAGCTCAGCATGATAAACAAGGTACTCAAAAGGAAGGGCTAGAAGATGTACTATTGGCTCAAAATAAAATTCAGACATAGTAGATTGAGCAACTAACTACACAAATGGCTAAATTTCCCCAACAATTATATGTTGTTTATTCATCTCAAAGCCAGAGTCAATTAATCAAGTGTGATTTTTGTGGAGGTGATCATCCTAATGGTCACTGTTCTTATCAAACAATTCACCTGGCGTTGAGGATCCATCCATGCTTGAAAGAATGAGTAAAGTTGAAGACGCCTTGACAAAGCTTTTGATAATGGAATAAAATAGCATGACAACGATTAGGAATATAGAGATCCAAAATGAGACAAGTGGACCAAAAAATTGTAAAGATTAAAAGTGGCCAAGTTTCAATCAATAGCCAACCCAATCCAAAAAAGCATTGTAATAATGTAGTGATTGAAAAAGAAGATGAGATTGAAGGGAAGAGAGAGGAGACAGAGAGAGAAAAGAAAAGAAGTGAGGAAGAAAAAATTAAAAATAAGGAGAAAGGTGTTCTTGAAAAAGATTTATCATATCCTCATCCTCCTTCAAAAAAAGAGAAGGAAAGAAAATTCTTTGACAAATTGCTTCCTAAAAATTATTTTGCAGGAAATCTAAAGCAAGATTCAACATTTGAAAGATTTCAAAAGAATAGGAGATACATTGAAGAAAGAAATATAGAGTTGGATGATACAATGCCCTTATTCGAAAAGACTTGCCTAAAAAATCCAATGACCCAGAAAGTTTTAATCTTCAAGTGTTTATAGGTGCTTTATCTATGGACAATGCATTGTTGGATTTGGGGAAAAGTATAAATCTAATTCTTTTGGCAATGCTGAAGAAAATAGGAGATTTGGAGGTTCAACCCACCAAGATGTAGTTACGGTTGGCAGACAAATCCATCAAATATTCTTATGGTGTGGTTGAAGATGTTCTGGTGAAGATGGATAAGTTCACATTCCCTGTGGATTTTTTTATAATGAACATGAAAGAAGATGAGGAGGTTCCCTTAATACTTGGTAGACCCTTTATGAAGACTGTGATTATCATAATTGATGTTGACAAAGGAGAATTTCAAGTTTGATCCCAAGATGATGTGGTAACTTTTAATCTTTTTTATGGTCTAAAAATTTTTAATGCAAGGGAAGAATGCATACAAAAGGATGCAACAAAGAGAGTTGTCCACCTTAAAATAAATAGGTGTCAAGCTAGATGACGTTAAACTAGTGCTTACTGGGAGGCAACCTAGTCCACTTTGAAGAACTTTTTGTTATGCTTGCCCATATGTTTGCCACATCCACAATAGGGTAGGAATTAAATTCCTCCGTTTCATGCTTCTTTAATATGCGTTTAGCTGTTTGTGCATGGATTTTATGGTTTCACCTCATAGATTAAGATAAAATGAAAGCAAAAGTTGGTGAAAAAGGAAATAGAGCCTATAATCTCCCCAGATGACATGAAGAATGCAACAAGAACTGAGGGTACATTTCCTTTCTTTCTTATTTTGATAAACATTAACATCGAGAGAATTATAGTTTAGAATGTTCCATAAACGTATTCAAAATTCACCACATATTATGCACTATGATGAATAACTAATCACCTTCTGAATTTGGAGCACAAATACTCAACTTTTAATAAATATCAATGTGCTCCATTTATAAATTTCACTACTAACAAATCATTAAATAGAAACCAATTTTTTTTTTTAAAAATTAATTAATATTTTAACTAAATTAGATATTAATTTATAAATTAAAAAATTATTGGTATCTAGAGTAGTTTCTAAATTTATAAACTAGTTTATAAATTGGTATCTAATTAGTTAACTAGTATCTAATTAGCACCAAGATTTTACCTACCAATTTTAGAATTTAAACTAGTTGGTAGCTAAAACCTTGGTACTTAATTATATACCAATTTAGAAGTTAATTTATAAATATTATTAATAATAGAAACTACTCTTTGTACCAATATCTCTCTTAGTTTTTAAAGTAATATCTAATTTAATCAATATAATGACTAATATTTTTTATTTATAAAATTAATTTTTATTTAATTATTTTCTTATAGTGTTTCAATGTCCTCTTATGCCATACCCTTGAGGGTGAAAAAAAAAAAGTTCATTAGATAACTTAATTTTATCATTAGTTAGATCCAAATTTAAATTCTTATAACTATTTTTCGTTGTAATAGTTTGATACCTTGATTGAACTTGTTAAAATTATTCATTATGATCCGTTATGTTTTTTCTATAATATTGTAAATATTTGGAGGATTTATATTTTTAAATTATATTCTTAAAATTGTTAAATGTGATTTATATATGTTTTGTTTTTAATTCTAAAAGATTCAATAGGATAATTTGAATTATAGAAAAAAAATATTTTACAGTAAGTTGGTTATTTAAATATTTTTTTAATACATAAATTTCATTATAGCATATAGAAAAAATTAATATTTTGGTAAGTTAGTAACGTTTTATTATGTTAGGTATTTGAAGACATTTTCACTTCATGTAGCAAGATTGTGACGTTGTGAACTTCTCCCAGAAATAAATTCATGAGAAATTACTTATTGAGACGTTGTGAACTTTTTTTTGTGTGAAAAATATAAGTTGAAATTTATTACGGAAAATAAAATTTGTGCAAAACATTTCCTACGAGCGTATTATCCACAATTATTTTATTGTGAGAAATACGTGGAAAAGTATTATTTTACATGGACTTAGACTGTTTTTCACGATTTTTTTACTATGGAAATTCTGATTTTTCTTATAGTGTTATCATAACCCGATGAAATAAATTAAAAAATAGATTAAAAAAAAAATATGAAGAACACACTATATTTAAAAGAGACTCTTAAAAAAGGAGAAGTGTAAGGAGAATTCACCATTTGAAAAAGTTTTATAAATCAAAGTAAATCAAAGTAGAAGAAGAGAACCCTTAATACTCTCAAAGATTACTTACTCACACAAAAAGGTAATTTCATTAAATCTTCAAAAAAGACTTTAAAAGAGGAGACTCCTTTTATAAGGAATATGTCACAATTTTAATAGAGGAAAATAACTCAACAAGTGTTTAAAAAATTAGAAACTCAAATGTAAACACAAGACTACTTAAGTTAAATTTAACTCAACTTATCATATGTTCAACATTTAAAATTAATTTTTGTAATATGGGTGGTTCCTTAAAATTAGAGCAAGACACATTAGTTACTAAAATTAAAGAAAAGTTTATGATTACACTGATGAAAGTGACATGTGTTGGTTATAAACTCTTCATGTGTGTTCTACTCTTATGAATTTCGCCCCACATGTGTATCTTTGTGACTCTTTGATTGTAGAATATTCCAAGAGAATCAAGGATATTTATGATCTAAGAGTATTACAAAATTGAGAGTTTTTTTTTATTTTTTATTCTAATTCTTTCAGCATGGTTCTTGTGAATTTTCCTTGAAATCTTCTTCCTTATTGACATTTCTTCTTTTCTTTGCCTTGCTTCTTGTATTTCTTCTTGAAGTTCCTATTGTCCTTCTTCATTAAATTCCTCTCAAATATTGTTTATTAATAAAAACATTTAAAATAGCCTAATTTTCCTCAAATAAGGTATTGGAATGAGCTTAGGTCGGCTCTTAGGAGGAGGTACCTTCCTATTATGAGAGAGAATTGATGAACAACTTCATAGGCTATATGACTATAGGACAATATAGGCAGAAAAAAGAGTTTCTAATGTTGAGGGCGAGAATTTGAGAAGAATCTAGACTTACCATATCTCATTTCCAAAGTGGTCTTAATTATGATATTAGGGATAAAGTTTAACTTTTGCCTTATAATGATTTAATGATCTTGTTCAACTTTGTGTTAGAGTAGAGGAACAATTAAAGCGAAAATATTCTTTTCCAAAATCCTCTTCTTATAACTATTCCAAAGATTATAAAAAGGAAAATCATTTGTCTCTAGAAAAACAAAGACCATATGAAAAAGAGAGGGATAAGGCACCTATAAAAGAAAAAAGATAAAAATAATTATGTTTCTTCTTACGGTTTTAAAGGACCAAGATACTAAAATTATGGAGACTTCATCTTCTTCAGAAAATGAAGAAAAAGTTATTACTTCTGAGGAGGAGATTCAATCATGTATAAGAAAGTTATTAGTAGTTCAGTGAATTTTACAAATTCATTTTGTTGAGTTAGATCAGTAACAAAGAGAGAACATATTCCACACAAGATGTAAAGTTTTGGATAACATTTGTTCTATAATTGTGGATAGTGGCTCTTGCTATAACTATTGTAGCTCTAGTGATGCAATCCTAGCTAGAATCTTCATTTGTATATCTTCTTCTTCATTGTTTTGATTTCAATATCTCACTTTAGAAACTAAGTGTTGGCCTAACCTCACTTAGATTCACCGTCATAATTTTCATCTCTTCCAAATTTCTACAATTTTTCATGCTTTCGTAATAGTGTTCATCATCCATAGAATATATTCAAATCAAAACAATGAAGAAGAAGATCTACAAATGAAGAAGATGCTAGCTAAGACTGCATCGTTTGGTAATAAAAGTCTTGGTTTAAGAGATAAGTAGTTCTTTTTCGAATTTTTTCTAAATTTTGTGTTGTTCATAATTTTTCTTAATTGTCTTGAATGTTTCCAAATTGATTATGTGTTTCTTTTTTCTTTTTGATGGTTTAAATTCATTGTTTTTAATTGAACCTTCATGTATGTGATTTTAGGTGTTCTTGTGTTCATGTTCATGTGTTATTTTGAATTTTCTTGAGTTTTCTTCAAATTTATTCGGTGAAATTTTCATCTAAATTAGTCATTTTGATTTTATAATCATAAATAATTTGTCTAGATTCATGTTTAGTCAAAAAATTGTCATAAAATCCATTAGTTAATCCTTTTGAAATTTGTACCTGTATGGTGTATGGACAAAGAGAGGCTTAGATAGTACATGGAACTGATTGTACAATTGTTGATGTGTTGGTTGCCTCCTCGCTCTTTTCTTCAAGTCTCCTTCTTTTCTTATTGGTATCCAATCAGGGTGGACCTGAAAAAGGTACTCTGACGCTCAAGTAATTACTCTGTGTAAATAGTGTATATTGTAAAGCTGATTATAGCCTTCATCAATGCAGAAACTGGTTGCGATTTGAATTTGCAAAGTAAATCTACTGAAGAAACTGGAGGTTACTGATAGACGGTGATTTTGAGAAACTGAGACGGTGATAGAAGCATTTCGTCAAACAGCTGGTGTTGTTAAGAATAGTGAAGCATTGGTACAAATTCTATGAATATTCACTGCGGAGATTGTGAATGTTTGCTTGTGCATTACATTTGGTAAAGCAACAATAATAGATTATGGAATTTTCTTATTGGTGTGAGTGATGCGCGAGCAGAATTTTAGTTCTGAAACCAAATAGGTACGTGAACCTTTGCACATGGAATTTCTGACAATTTTGCTGCTGAAATTGGTAACAGTAAACTTGAACAGAAAGAGAAATTTAATGGAAACTGCTACTTGAATTTTTGAACAGTAAATAGAGGTGCAGAAGAAAAAATTCCTTTGTCTCTGGTTTTCTGTTTTTCGGTGTAGAATTATTGCTTAATTTTCCAAAAGAAGCAAGCAGATAACGTGTTTGTTAAATTGATTCAATGAAAAATAAAATATGAAGTGATTGAATTCAGATTTGGTTAATTGTTGAATTGGAGCAATCAAGAATTGGAGCAGTAATCTTGAGCATTTGAGAAACTTATTTACAGTGGTTTGATTACGTTTTTGGTGTTGTTGTTTGTTTGGTGAAAACTTGAAACATTTCTGGAATGATTTTGTAAATTGGTGCTGGATTGTAGGAGCAACTTGTGATTTGGTTGAATTAAGCAGTCAAGGTGTTTATTGTTGGAATCACTAAACAGTTGGGATAACAACAAAAAATTTATGGTTCTTGGCAGCACGTCAAATAACTACAGTAGCTGCTGCTAGAGTGTGCATGTTATGGGAGTTTATTTGGTTAATTGAATTGAAATTTACTTCATTCACTTTTTGGTAAATCCTGGTGCTTTTCTTGGTGAAAGTCTTGGTGCAGTTTTTCCAAGCGATGCTGAACAATTTTTCTTTGGAAGCTAATATTTGTGAGGTGCAATGCTTAATTTTATAAAAGTCTGGCACATAATTGGTTGAATTGGTGCTGAAATTTGATTGACGCAACAACATATCCTTTGAAAGTGTTTGTGAAGCTAGCAAGTGCTGAAACCAATTTTTTGCACGTGAAAATCTACACTTGGTGGGCTCCATGATGCCATTCCAATTTGGCTGCAACATTTTTTGAAATATTGGGCCAGCATACTTTTGGGCCTTATGCACCATTAAAAACAATTGAAATTCTTTATTTTTGTTTTTTTAATCCAACCATTCCTATAAATTCATTTGAGTCCCTACTTTCTTGATAGCTTTTAATTTCTTATTTGTCTTTAATATTTGGATAATTTTTAAGTTTGTTTCATCTCTAATATCTTGAGTTTAGCTTTCTTAATTTTGAGCTTTTCTTGATTTTTAGTATTATTGACCTCTTGAGATAAAAATTATTTTTTAGTGTAATATTTGAAAAAAAAACTTACTGACATTCCTAGGTAGCATATTCGGGAAGAAAAAGTCAAGCTAAGAATGACCACTCTTGAGAGAATCAACTCCATGTCTAAGAGTCTTTGTCATCTTTTTAGTCTTGTAAATTTGTATAGAGTAGTATAAGTTTGTAAATTTGTATATGATTTATTAGGGCTTGTATATGGGCCTTATTTAGGCATATTTTTGGGCCATGTATTTGTTGGGTTCAATAGTGTCAAAGTTCAAGAGGGAGGTGAATTGAACTTTTAAAAAATTTAAACAGTTTCAATTTTATTAAATCGATTTATTTGACAATGAACAGATTTATTTTTATACTGCTTATGTATTAAGACAGTTATACCAGTTAAGTGATTTTTGATATTAAGCAAATTGATTGGCAAGCTACGTTCACATTAATTTTTATAAAGTAAATGTGCGAGCAGAATCAGTAAACCTCAACTTTTAAATCAAGTGACAAACGTTTGATTAAAACTTGACAATTAATCGAGTGAGCTTCCATAGATCAGTGAGTTCCAATTATGTTCAACAGCTCATACACTTTTAAAGGAATCAAACAAATTTTCCAGAAATCAAGAACAGAATGAACCAGCCCAGAAAGAACAAATTTATTTTTAATTGAACAAATTTAATTTCTAACAGTTTAACAGATAAACCAGTAAAAGAGTGCAGGGATGAAGAGAGATTGAACACAGCGTGATTATACTGGTTCACTCAAATGAGCTACATCCAGTCTCACCTAATTCAAGGTGAAATCCACCAACAACACGAATCAAAACACTTACACTACCACTGCTTTTGAATCCTACAAGAACTTGACACACCTTGCTGAAAAACACTATTTCAGCACACACAACTCTTCAAGAAACCCTATCAAGAAGAGTCTTACAATTACACTTTACAAAGAATTAAAAGATGAAAAGAATACACCTTATATGAGAGTGCAAAAATCTGACTTAGACCAATAAAACAGATTGCACACACAATGACAACACCTTCAACCAAGCCTTAGAACCAAACAAGAACAAACACAATTTTCTGGTTTTGAAAAACCTAACAATCACATGTACTTATCCACTGAAACTATACAATCTCAGTTGTAAAACACATTCTCTATTACTTTTTTAAAGGAAGAATCAACTCTTCTTTTATAAGAAACATTTTATAACAGACTTTTGAAAAACAGTTACAGCAGTTATAAAAAGAACATATTGAAAATAAAATGAACATATTTATTTTTGAGAGCAAAGAGATTTATTAGTTGTATGAGACTTAGTCAAACAACTTGGTGCAAAGATAAAGTTGTGAGAACCTTTTAAGAAACATGCACCATATTCAAAAGAGAATCTATTTATTTGAGATAAAACATATTCATTTTTAAAAAAGATAACAGGGACTTTTGAACAGATGAAACTCAGTCGTTTTTTATAGTATGAAGACTGAGTCAAGATACTTGATGCATAAAACATGATTTTCAAAAAACATTTAACAAGACATCAATTTAAAAATGAATCTATTCATTTAGAAAAGAACAGATTCATTTTCTATGCAGTAAAGGATATTTTGACAAAACATGTGAAAAACATTTTCAGAAAACTTGTGCTTGATCTTATCACATGGTTAAGGGTTAAGAGGTAGGTTATCCAGCAAAAAGGCCACTTTAAAAACCTCTAATCTATACCTAAGATATCCTCAAAGCAAATACAAACACCAAGGTAAAATACACATTTGGCTTCATCAAACACTTTGTCTTGAAGGGGCGACATCCATCTTCAACAGTATTAGGCCTAGTATAATAGGATGTAAATATGATAGGAGAGTCTAGTTAGGGTTAGTGATGGAGGACCATCCACATAAAGAAAACCACCCCAAAAAGAAGGTTCAAAGTAGAAGCACAAGGGATACTTTGCAAGGCAACAAATATTCTGCACCAAAACCCTTTGTACAAAAATATGTAAAAAGTAGACTAGGGTTTTTCATTCTCTTTGACCTTCTATTTTGGGTGAAAATTAGAATAGAATGAAAACCTTAAACCTAGAAAGCTAGAGGCACAAGGGATACTTCTAGAAATCCTAACTTGCATGGCAAGATAGGGTTTGTAGAAGCTTGGGTGGCAAGGCTCAAACGCTAACCCTAACTTGCCATGTAAGCTAGGGTTAGGGTAGTTTCTCCTACACCCTCCACTCCCTCTCTTAGCCTATAAATAAGTGCATTGCCTTTTGTAAATTCATACTTCATTGTAGTAAAGGAACTCTGCCAATTTGAGTATAAACTCTCTAAAAGTCCCACTCTCACTCTTGCTAGGGTTCAAGCTTAGTCTAGGGAACTTAGAAGAAGAAACTCTTCTTCTCACTAGCTTCAACGTGAAACAAACCTTGCTTTGCATCATGCATCTCTTCCATTCCATATATAAGTCATTTTGTTGCCACTCCTTTTCCATTTCAACCGATGCAAATCAATCACACGTGGCTTGTCCTCGCGAGCTAGGGCACCTTCGTTCTGCTCCGTCTGTGAGTACCTGAAAAGAAGTGGACATAGGGGCGCCCTCGCGGCCGTTTGCACTCCGACGATCAAGTCAGCTAGCGAGAAATATCAAAGGGACACACCTCCGTATCAGAACACCGTGAATGGATGCTCTGAAGGTGGTCAAATAACTAAGTAACTAGTGCTTTCTTCCCTAATTTCCTGTGCGTACAGTGGGTGCGCGAACATCTGACGTCCAAAGCATTTAAAGCGTCTTAAAGCGCATTTAAAGCGTATAAAAACGTTCAACGCGTTTAAAACGTTTAAAGCATTTAAAGCATTTAAAGTGCTTTAAAGCGTTCGAAACGTAAACTAAATCAATG
>Ga0123342_1005672_pt1 | contig 17888 bp, 6 predicted proteins | sample Turbeawhitnodule_FD_89960 | JGI IMG/M metagenome (GOLD analysis project Ga0123342, IMG submission 89960) | Root nodule microbial communities of legume samples collected from Mexico - Turtle bean Mexico white nodule | ecosystem: Host-associated > Plants > Roots > Nodule | place: Mexico: Nepantla...
ATATATATAATAAGTATATATTTTTTTTATATATATATATATATATATATTTTTTATAAATATTAAATATAAAATATATTATATATATATATATATATATATATATATATATATATATATATATATATATATATATATAAATTGCCCACGTAAAAGAAATGTTTTGAATCAAGTAATTTTGAGCGTTCATTATCCAGGTCAGTAACTTATATATACTTTTTAAATTCCTAATTTATAAAATGTGAACACATTCATATATTTATTGTAAAATATTTAATAATAACCGTTGAATTTAGAGTCCCAACTTGAATATAATTGCCAAGATGATGAAAATATCTAATCCTAGAAAAAAATTAAAAAAATAATTGTTGAAAAAATAGATCTTATATCGATTATCTTTTTTTTTATCACTGACCACAGAAAACTCTTTAAAATATTAAACAAAAAAAAATCTAAAAATTATTATGAAATTACGGTCACGTAATAAAAATGTCAAAAATAAAAAAAATGTATCTAAAAACCAAAATTTGGACAGATCACATATCTTATCATCCTATAGTCACCTCTTGTTGATATTAAATTTATGTATATTAATTTGACGTACTACATATCAACTTGTATTTATTAATGCATTTAGCTTAAGACATTACATTTAAATCAATTTACTATATCTATCCCATTGGTCAAATATTGTTTTTAGTTGACATTTATATAATTAATGAGAATCTTTACCTTCATTTATATTGGTCGACATGTTTGACAAATTAAGGGTAAACTTTAATCCTTTATAATAGTTTACATTTTTGAAATATTTTTATTTATTTATATTATTTTCTAAATTTCAATACCAGTATTAATTATTCTTTATCACTTGTTCCATTACTTTTTAACAAAACTACAACTAATTTAAATATATGTATTTATTATTAAATAGAAATAGAGAACAAAAACACAGCTATTTTATTAAATAAATTGTTAACTTTTTTTCTATGTAAATACCTTTATATATATATATAATAAAAAATAATTTCAAAAAAATCTATACACGGCTTATCAAGTGATTCTAGCTATCATCTAATCATAAATTACATTATATAATTAATTTATTAATTTTTACAACAACTAAAATAATATTATACCAACAAGTTTTAATTAACCTTACAAAAGTTTATACTAACAATATGCAGAATCAATAAATATGTATGGATCGGGGTCAAGCACATCATTCGATATTTGAAGTCGTCCAACCAATAAAATTAATGCACTAGAAAATAAAGAGATACATGACAAATTAGATATTACAAATTAGATAATGTCATTTTAGAAAGATATACATTAGATACGATTAATAAACGAGATAACTCATTATCAACACTATAAATAAGAATGATGATACAAAAATAAGGTACGTTTTTATTAATATATTACACACTCTCATATGAAACACTTACTTAATCGTTTGATAACATATACAAATTTATTTTCGACCAAGGACTAAGGAAAAAAACAGGAAGGAAAATGGAAAAGAAACAACTAAGTAATGAACAATAATTGTTAGCCAATAGCAAGTAAAGCCTTAAACAAATACAATATATATTAATTAGTGTAGGTATATGAAATTGATATCACCATTTATAGATAAATAGTACAATATATAATCCAATAAAATTTGAAGAATGGATTAATGTGGGTATATGAAATTGATGTCACCATTTATAAATAAATATATAATCCAATAAAATATGAAGAATTGAAGCACATAATTTTTTTTTCAGTAAAACATCAAACTTTATAAATACTTTGTATAAGAAATATCAACCCGTATATTTAAACAAAAAAGATAACAGTCCCTTTGGGGAGACACTTAACTAAGAGATTCACGAAAAAATTAGTAAAAATGATCGCAACATTACATCAGCAAGTACAACAAAACTTAAAAAGAAATTTTGTTTTAAACGTGAATCCTTAATAATTATCCTATCTCCCAACATTACATCAGCAAATAGAACAAAACTTAAAAAGAAATTTTGTTTTAAACGTGAATCCTTAATAATTATCCTATTTCCATGTGGCTTGGTTTGTTTTATGGTAAGCAGAGTAGGTATACTTTAGTAGCAATAATTTGTTGATGGTAATTGTTTATGAGTTTTTTTTATATGAGTTGGGATACTCCCAAAGTGTTCTCTCAGTTTAATTCATTTAATTCTTTGTTGCATGTTCTTCCTTTCTCGAAAAACACAAATATTTTTCTCATTTCAAATTAGAATAAATCATATACTATTTTGTTCAGTTATTTTACCCCCAAAATCTCATATCGACTAGAGATAAGATCAATTCATAACATATAAATGTGTGTAAACCTCAACAAGTTAAGACGTAAACTTTAAGTCTAATTCAGCCTTACAAAATCGACTTATAAAATTATGAATTAACCTGATATGAGATATATCCAACAAAGTTTCCCAAACCCACTTAAGTGTAGCAACTACTCCAAATAAAGAAAAAATTTAGACATGTAAAAAAACATGTGTACTACCAGGTTTTGGTAAACTGAGAGGCCAACTATCTACATGTTGGTTATTCAGCTTCTCGGCCAAGTAAGGCATGACTGATGAATTTTTACGGCAAGTGCACCGCATTGTTAGAAGTAATAATGTGTCCTTAAGGACGAATATCGAACCCATAAGGAACAATTGAATAATCAAGTAAAATATTCGCTAAATATAAAATAGAATAATAAAAGTGTGTGAAAGTTGTTGTGATGGCAATGATTAATAAGAAAACAAGTCAAAGAATTGGTTGTTTCAATTTGAAAAATAGAGATTGTGTTTCATCTTTCTCACTCTTTTGTATTTTGATCAGCATGGTAATATTATGTCCTTTGATTGATATTGATGCTCGTATAAAAATCATTTATATCGATTCCTCGCATATAAAATTATAAAGATGCTTTCTAAATATCGATTCCTCGCATATTTATAAAAACAATTTATTATTAAGATCAGACGTTGATAACAGTTAACATTTCAAGTTTATTCCTAACACTCAAATATGTTAAGTATTATTGATTAGGTCAGAATCCTAAAAATACTTTCTAGTCAAATTTAAGGTTCTAAATCAAGAATTAGAAGCAAAACAATAATACCAATAATCAATCAAGAACAAAATATTATATTCAGATATCACCTCACACATAAGAGTTTAAACAAATTACTCTCAATCCAAAGGGTAGAATTAGCCACTCATGATGACTATTACACGCAAGGAAAGCATTAAAAGAAGATCCAAGATGTTTCTCCTTGACGACTGCCTCCTCTAATGTTTCTCACACCTCTTATTCTCCCAATTGGGTTACAAGTCACTCAATGGTGTTTTCCTCTCAATCTTGCACACTAGGGTTGTGCCTCAAGTCCTCTATTTAACCTAAATTTTATTAGGCTTAAGTGGATTCTCGCTCAAGCAAGAATGGGCTCACTTAAGCGAGTAAAACGACGTCCAACCCAACTTCATTGGTGCTATCTCGCTCAGGCAAGATATAACTCGCTTGAGCAAGCTCCTCTGGTGGTGAGATCGTTCTTTTGTGCTTTTTGGCAGTTTGGTTAGTGTTGATGCATTCCAACTTTCCTTTTTTAGCTTTATATATTCTTCTTCTGCCCAATCATCTCCATTCTCCCCTAGGATCCTAAAATTAACACAAAATTTGGGAATGAATCGTTCATATTCAAATTAAAATCATAAAATATGTAAAAATGTATAAATTCATAAATTAGGGGTTATTTTATACTTATTGTAGCAATTAATACTCATAATTGTCTATATTTTAATATGAAATATTACTGAAATTTGACACTTATCAACTCTCCCAACTTAGAATCTAGCTTGTCCTCAAGCAAAGTAAAATGAATATATTTGAATTTAAATATCAAAACAACTTAATTCACTAAACAATAGATCTAGAAACTTATGATGCTTCCAAATTCAAATATAGAAAAATATAGATACAATCAACTTCTAGGATCAAATCAAAACAAATAAATGAAAATTCATTAAAGAATTCATTCTCATATGCTCACCAGGTAAATGTGTTTCTCTATTTTCACTGAATCATAACAAACCATAGTTGCTTTTCATTTCATCTTAAAATCACAAACATATTAGAAACATGAATCTTGAGGTTTTTTTCAGGATTGTAATGAGGTTGGGTTTCCAACAATATTGTTTTTTCAGATAACAAAATGCACATTTTAAAGAAGAAGAACATACTTACAATCCAATTATAACACATATGTATTATCTAATCACCATTTTCTTTTGACTTCACACTTTTCCTCATTTTCTTTTTTTACTTATTCATGATTTTTGTACTGGACAGAGCGCTCAGGGTTCAGTGCTCAGTGGTCGGGGCTTGGTGCATGGTATAGGTAGGCCAGCTCGGCTGTTGGGCCAGCAATGTGGGCCATGTGTTAGGCCCAGTTTTGTCAGTAAGCTCATTGAGGCATAATTAAAATAACCCTTTTATATATTGGTATAAGGCTATTAGTAAAAGTTATTTCTTAACCTAGAGGTACATGTTAGTACACGTAATGGTTAAGTTACGTAAACATATTTTAACCTAAGTGTGTGTGTTTCAGGGCACGCGGTGGTTAAGTTGCATGCCTAGTAAAAGATAATGTTGCACCATGAGTAGGGTGCCCACGTAAGCATAATATTTCTCTGTTGTTGGCGCCTAAGATGGTGCCCTGCTGGCAGATGGTTGTTCTGTTATTATTTTATGCTCTCATTAGAGATAAGATTCATTTTTATTGTAGCACCTCGAGAGAAGATGCCCATGAACAAAATGTTTTCCTGTTACGTATGCTTTCAGTTGATATTAGATTCTCGTGAGAGAAAGTTGTTACAAGAGATAAGTTATAAAAAAGGGCTTGAGACCCCAGGTAAAGGTACGTTGTCAGTTCGAAACTGAATACTTCTTAAGTTCTAGTAAGCTCTTACTACTTGATCATCGGAGTGTAAGTAAGGCCCCCTTTGTTTCAACGGAGCCACGTTCCAGCACAATCAGACGTCGACCAGATTCCATAAGAGACAGACGGGCTAAAGCTTGTCACCAGAGTCAACCGACGAAAACAATTTTCAAGATGATTTTTTCTTTTTTCTCTCTTTCTTTTTCTCTTTTTCTTTCTTTTTTCTAATCTATAGGAATAAATTTTTCCTATTTTCAACTTTTTGAGCTTCCAACAATTAGAATCAACCATTCCATTTTCTATATTTATTGCATTTATGTTTTTCTTCCTTAAACATGCCAAAGGGTAGGAAAATATATCATTAAAGGTTTAGGATGCAATAATAAAAAAATTATTGGCTCAAAAGGGATATAAAAAAAGGAATTCTAATAAGATAAAGGTTGGCTATTTGGCCCTGGGTTCCTAATTAACACAAATGCCTCAATCATCTTCATGCTCTTTTATGATGTAACAAAAAATAAAAATTAAGCAACTATAACTGTCAATTCATCAGTAAAACTCTTATAACTATTTAAGGTTCACACACTCACTTGGTTTAATTGGTCTCATTCCTTTTTGTTTTGTCAATCATCCTGTTAAATTTTCATGAATCACAATTTCAACTATATTTGAATAGGGATTCAATCATATTTTCTTGTATAATCCATGTCTAATTCATCTCACTATTTAATATTTAAACACAAATTCTTTTCTCCATATTTCAAAATTAATATTCTAGTTCTTTTTTATTTGAGAAAAATAAAACTACTAAACAAATTTAATTAAAATTGACAATAATTCAAGACATAAAACAAAATAACAATTAAACAACAAATTATTCAAGAACATAATACAAAATAAGAAAATAAAACAACTAAGCAAATAAGTAGATAAAAAACAACTAAAAAGAAATAAAACTAGAAAAATAAACCATATTAGTCCTCCCTTCCTAAAAATTCATTCAGCTCTATGTTGAAATCATCATCTACACCAGCTGTAGATGGTTCTTCTTCATTTGCTGGATCTGCCTTCCCTGAATAATAGAACCTGTCCTTAGGCCAAGCAACATAAGCGACAAACTGATCGGGGGGCATGTAAGGGTTGGGTTGCTCTTGAGGGAAAGTTTGATATATATCTTGTTGGAGTCTCATTATCCCTCTATGATTGGCACTTTCCTACATTTGTATGTGATCCAATATGGCTCTCTGTTCTAACTGTATCTGTTGTAATTGTTCCAATAACCTATCTTCCCTGAATGTTGAAAATGGTTTTGGTTGATGGATGGGTGAATGATATGTAGGAACATCACCAACTTGTGGTACCTATTCTTCTGCAGCAGTACAGTTATTAATAATAAATTTCAAATCAATTGGAGGTCTAATCTTTACAGATGGGTTAACCTCCACACCATGGACTGCATAGAGAGCAATAATAAGAGCAAGAAAACCCAAAGTACCCTTTTTCTTCTGATTATTTGGGCCAATTTCAAATCTAGCAAATTTATAAATCTTATGACAGATAATTTTGGCCACATCGGCAAAATGATTATCTTTTAAAAGGCAATAGAGAATAAGACACATGAGAATATTCAAATTCAAATAAGAAACATGGCCAGTAGGTACCATATTGGCCAATATGAAGACCATCCAAGCTTGAGATAAATTCTTTATGTGCTTCCTTAGTATTCTTCATGGTTTGCCGGCAGAGCTGAGTTGATAAGTTTGATTGGAAAGACATATTTCCCTAGCCACTATATCATCATTAAATCCACAAATTTGAGCTTTTAGCCGGTGATAGGTACAATCTTCATCACCTATCAATTGCAAAGGGTCACCCAAAAATGTACTGATGGAGTCCCTATCAAAAGACACCCATCTGCCTCGTACTCGCGATTACAAGTCTTGGGTTTCTTCTTCTCCTGTCCTGGCATTTGCATAAAATTCATAAACTACCTTAGGATCATACATGTTAAGAGGCTTAGCCAGCCTCATCCAGTTCCATCTTTGCAGGCCTTGTAGAAATGGGTCATATTGTTCTTGTAGCAGTTGCACTCTTCTTTCTGGGATGAAAGCCCAATGCTTTATTTCTTCATATCTCCTACATTTTTCCTAACTTCCAAATCTGTTCCACACTGGAGGTTCTAGGGATTCCATCCTTACTCTCTTCCCTTTAGCTGTTTGAGCTGTTGAACTCTTGGTCCGACCCATAACTGCAAAATTCAAATTAAGCACACCAACTTCTCATACATTATTGAAAGTTATAAGAGTGCAAAGATAACCCAACTACTCTCATGTAATGCTCACATAATCATTTTGACAAACACCTTCCATGTCTAAAGAATAAGCTAACAAGCATGCCAATCAATTTCTATGCCATCAAACGATTCACTTTATCCAACAAAAATCTTCTCAAATCCAAAACCCCTCAAATCTCAACATCCAAAGCATAAATCCATGGGTTAGAAAAGAAATTAGGGAATAAAGATATTCAAAGTACTTACCTAGCACAATACGAACAAAGATTTAAGCTTTGAAGAGGAACAAATAATAAAGATAACAATTATAGGCTGGCACAATGTAGAGAGCTAGGGTTTCTAACCAATGGTTATGAAAAAGATGGAGCATTTGAACTCATACTCGTGTTTTTAAAAACGTTGTCAGTGGGCTCTCGCTTGAGCGAGTAAACTCTCGCTTGAGCAAGAATGCCATAGTGAACCCATTTTGATTCCTTCTGCTTACGGGAAATATGGCAATAATATCATTTTAAAACACCAAAACCTAGTCTATCACCAAATAAACAGTTAAAGATAAAAACTACAAGGTTGCCTCCCAGAAAGCGCTTTAGTTAATGTCATATAGCTTGACAAAAGTTTTATCAAGGAGGGTAACTATTTTGTTGCACCAATCTTCTTGTTACCACTTTTATATGCGAGAGATCGATATAAATAAATTTTCTACAGACATCGATTTCAATAAAAGAACTTAATATTGACATGCTAATCAAAATACATGAGAATGAGAGATGAAATCCAATCCCTATTTTTTTCCAATTGAAGCAATTACTCTTTGATTTTGTTTTCTGGTTAATTCTTGCCATTATAACAATCTTCAAACCAAAGTTTTATTGTTTTGTTTTATATTTAGCATATATTGTACTTGAATAGTCAACAAATATTGTACTTGAACAGTCAACAAATATTGTACTTGAATGATCAACTTTTCCTTGTGGGATCAATATCCATCCTTAGGGACAAATTATTACTTCTGACAACGCGGTGCACATGCCGTAAAAAGTCATCAGAGTCCTCTCTATTATCTTATTGGTTCTCTTTCGCCTTTAATTTTCGGTTTGTTCTAACTACCTTCTCAATTTCTGTTTCAAATAGCAATTGGTCTTTTGAAATCCGACCTCTCAATATCATATAAAAGTAGCTAATGCAAGGGTTAGCAAGAAAAACTCACAATATTTTGTATTTTTTTTTAAATTTAAAAATAAACAGAAATTTAAAACTACAAATTAAAACTTAAAAATAAAGTAAAACAAAAACAAAACAAAACAAAATAAAATACTAAAATGACGCCAAAATAAAAATAAAAAATAAAAATATTCAGAAAAAAATATAAATAAAATAAAAACTAAAGAAAAAAAAAAGAAAGCAAACAAAAAAACAAATAAAAAATATAAAAAGAATAACTAAAAACTTAAAAAATCAATATAATAACGTACTTAAAATAAGAAACAACTACTAGGAGTAAAATAAAAACAAAATAAAATAAAACTAAAACAAAATAAAACAGAAAATTATAACCGTAAACAACTAAATAAAATAATTTAAAGATAACTACCTAAATTTATGTAAAAATTAAAATTAAAATAAAATAAAATATAACAAAACAAAAACAAAAACCAAAATCAAATTAAATAAAATAAAATAAAAAATAAAACAAAAACAAAATACAATAAATACTGTAAAGAAAAAAATATATAAAAAAATAAAAACTTTCTTTTTTAAATCAGTATATCTACAAATTAAAATAAAATAAAATATGTAATAAAATAAAATAAAAAAATAAAAATACATCAAACAATTAAAATATTCACAATGTTTAGGAAACTATACTCAAGAACTCAAACTTTTTCCTTGACAACAACATAAAAACCTTGATGACTTTTTACGGCAAGTGGATTGCATTGTCAGAAATAATAATTTGTTCCTAAGAATAAATATCAAATATAATAATCAAATATAATAATTGCTAAATATAAAACAGAACAATAAAAAGTGTATTGAGAATGGTTGTCTTAGCGATGATCAATAAGAAAAAACAGGCAAAGAATTGATTGCTTCAATTTGGAAAAATAGGGATTATGTTTCATCTGTGTCACTCTTATGTATTTCGATTAATATGTTAACATTATGTTCTTTGGTTGAAATTGATGGCCGTATAAAAGTTATTTATATCGATTCCTCTTATATAAAATTATTAAAAATCGATTCTTCGCATATAAAATTATTAAGAATGTTTTCTAAATATTGATCCCTCGCATATTTATAAGAACAACTTAGAATCAAGCTCAGACGGCTCAAACGTTAATAACAATTAACATTTCAAGTCTATTCCTAGCACTCAAATATGTTAAGCATTGTTGTTTAGGTCAGAATCCTAAAGATACCGTCAGATTTAAGATTCTCAAACATGTCACAAATATTTAAAAGCAAAACAACAATACCAATAATAAATCCAGAACAAAATATTATATCGTAGTTAAATATCACCTCAATGCATAAGAGTTTGAATAGATTACTCTCAATCTCAATTGGAAGACTTAGCCACGCATACTTCTAGCTCCTTCCATTCTCTCAATTGGTTACAATTAACTTAATAGTGTTTTCCTATCAATTTGACACACTATGGTTATGCCTATAGCCCCTATTTAACCTAATTTACTAGGTATTAAGGAAATAATAAATTATCAAATTATATTGTATGCAATATTGTACCCAATTATATGCAATTAATTTAATAAATAGAATCTCATGATGAGTGGATCCCTGCCTAATTAGATTGTAATTTGGAGAGATAAAGTCTCCTTACACTAGTATATATTTCTTATACATGAAGTGATGTAAATACACACATAAGAGAATAAAAACATCTTCTTTTTTCTTCTTACATACAATTTTCTTATATGGTATCAGAGCACCGATCTTGGTGTGCTCTGACAGCCTCTCCATTTTTATCCGCTAAATAAGAAATCATGTCTGGCAAAGAAGGCTCCAGTAATGAGTTCGATAGAAACCTCGTACAAGGCTTCACCGCTGAGCAAATTCAGCAATTGGCAAAGAATTTACTCGCTTAACAATAACGGTAAAAGTGACACGTTTGTTAGCGCTGCAGGTCTGCTTGCCCATAACTCGTCTATTAATTCTGCTTTTACAAAACCATGAATTTTGGATATCGGAGCAACCAATCATTTTGCATCTGATTCACAATTTTTCACACACATTTCATCATCATTTATTCCAAATGTTAATCTGCCCACAAACTCAATTGAGCCCATCTCATCTACGGGTACAATTAAATTCAATGACAATATCACTCTCAAAGATATTCTTTGCGTTCATTCTTTTAATTTAAATCTCATATTGGTTAGTAAGATAACAGTTCACTAAATTGTTGCGTCGTTTTTACTCCACATAGTTGCGTTTTGCAGGACTTGGCTACAAGGAGGATGATTGGCTCGGGTAAACAACACACAGGCTTATATTACATGTCACCCCTTCCAAACCAAGCCCACACATCTCAAATTTCGACTGACCCTGATTTATGGCACAAGCGCCTCGGACATCCTTCTCCAGCGTGTCTACAACTTGCATCTTCCTTACTATCTATCCCTATCAGTAAAAATCTCATTCCCATTCATAATAATTGTAGTATTTGTCCTTAAGATAAACAGACAAGGCTACCCTTTCCTTTAAGCACAATAAAATCCCATTCTCCATTTTATCTATTGCATTGTGACATTTGGGGTCCTCATAAAACTCCGACTCATTTTGGAAAACGTTTTTTTCTCACGGTAGTCGATGAATATACTAGATGTACTTGGTTATTTCTTATGAATCACAAGTCTGAAACCCAACATCTCTTAGAATCATTCATTAATTTTGCACAAAATCAATTTCAGACATCTATTAAAACCATTCGCGTTGACAACGGATTGGAATTTATTTCTATGCGTAATTTTTTTCTCAAAAAAGGTATTGAATGTCAACGCACTTGTGTATATACTCCTCAACAAAATGGAGTAGTAGAACGCATACATAGACACATTTTAAACACAGCATGAGCCCTCCTATTTCAATCCCATTTACCATTAGAATTTTGGGGGAATGTGTTTTAACTGCCACATACATCATTAATCGTTTGCCAACACTTTTACTCAAAAATAAATTATCTTTTGAGATGCTATATAATCACCCACCTTCACTTTCTCACTTAAAAACTTTCGGTTGCCTATGTTATGCAACTGTTGTTTCACCAAAGCAAAAATTTGATCCGCGCGCTCGACAATGCATCTTCATCGGTTATCCTCTCAATCAAAAAGCATACAAATTATTTGATATAGATGCAAACACTTTTTTTACAAGTCGGGATGTCATCTTCCATGAAAGTGTTTTCCCATTCTGCCAACAGTCCCAGACACAATCCTCACCTCCATTACAAGGTATTTTGCCCATTATTGACATTGACTTACCCACTTTTGTCCAACATTCACTCGATCAACCTTCTTCTTCTACTCGTCACAATGCACCATCAAACCAACCTTTTTCTCTTACTCGTCATAATGCACCTGAACCTCCATCAAACCAACCTTCTTCTCCTACTTGTCACAATGCACCTGAACCTCCATCAAACCAACCTTCTTCTCCTACTCGTCATAATACACCTGAACCTCCAGTAGACCAACCTTCTTCTCCATGCCAAGAAGTCTAGCACCCATTACCAAACCTTCTCCAGCTGACCTTCCTGTTCAACGATCCAGTCGCTCATCAACCCTACCTTCCTGGCTTCAAGACTGCGTAACGGGATCCCAAGCCAATCATTCGACCACTGCCCAAGACCGACCGAATGGAACCAGGTATCCTATGCACGATTTTCTTCTACACATAGTGCATATCTTGCTAACATCACAACCACTAAAGAACCTCACACTTATGCTCAAGCTATCCTCGATTCAATTTGGCAAAAAGCAATGAACGAAGAGCTTTCCGCCTTGTAGCTAAATCAAGCGTGGACCTTGACATCGTTACCCGCCGGGCAGAAACCCATCAGATGCAAATGGGTATATAAAATAAAGTACAACTCAGATGACAATGTCGACAGATATAAGGCGCGTCTTGTCACAAAGGGGTACATTCAGATTGAAGGTGTCAACTATTCTGAAAATTTTTCACCAACAGCAAAATTAACAACTTTGAGGTGTCTCCTCACCATTGCAGCAACCAGAAATTGGTTTACTCACCAGCTAGATGTGCTAAATGCCTTCTTACATGGCACATTGCATGAAATTATTTACATGGACTTGCCACTCGAGCATCATCGACAGGGGGAGAACATTGTATGTCGACTCAACAAATCCCTTTATGGTATCAAACAGACATCCCATACATGGTTTTCAACATTTTCTCACATGATTAAATCTATAAGATTTCAACAGTCCAAGACAGACTACTCTTTATTCACAAGACAGAATAACTCATCATTTACTGCCCTTTTGATTTATGTGGATGATATTCTTTTGACAGGAAATGATTTGACAGAAATTCAGCATGTTAAAGACTGTCTATTACAACAATTTCGCATTAAAGATCTTGGAGACTTAAAATATTTTCTAGGGACTGAATTTTCCCGTTCCAAAGCTGGTATTTACATGTCACAAAGAAAATATGCGCTTGATATTTTGCAGGATATAGGACTCACAGGTGCTCGTCCAGACAAATCTCCAATGGAGCAATACTTTAAACTCACACCAGACGATGAAGAGTTATTAAAGGATCCAGTCAAATATAGGCGACTCGTGGGACGACTGATATACCTCACGGTTACTCAGCCTGACATAGCATTTTCGGTTCGGACCCTAAGTCAATATATACAGAATCCACGAAAACCTCATTGGGATGCCGCAATTCGAGTCCTAAAGTACATCAAAGGATCACCGGGACAAGGATTGCTATTGCCATCCGAAAACAATCTGACATTGATAGCTTATTGCGACTCAAACTAGGGAGGTTGTCAAACAACTCGGAGATCAGTATCTGGGTATTGCATTTTTCTTGGTTCTTCTATTATCTCATGGAAGTCCAAAAAACAAACAAACGTATCAAGATCATTAGCGGAAGCAGAATACCGCTGACCAATACTTGTTTGGAGATAGTTTGGTTGCGATATCTGTTGCAGGATTTAAAGGTGCCATGTAACTTGCCAACTCAACTTTTCTGTGACAATCAAGCGGCAACATTACATATAACACAGCAAACCCAATATTTCATAAACGCACAAAATACATTGAGATAGACTGCCATATTGTGCGAGAAAAATTACAAGCTGAGATAATCAGTCCTTCATATGTATTGACACAGTACCAACTCGCAGATATTTTTACGAAGGCATTGGGCAAGGAACAATTTTTGACGCTACGACACAAGTTGGGGGTTCATGATCTTCACCTACCAACTTGAGGGGAGTATTAAGGAAATAATGAATTATCAAATTATACACAATTATTGTATGCAATATTGTACGATATTGTACCCAATTATATGTAATTAATTTAATAATGATAGAATCTCATTATGAGTGGATCCTGCCTAATTAGATTGTAATTTGGATAGAGAAAGTCTTCTTACACTAGTATATATATTTTTCTATACATGAAGTGATGTAAATACACATAAGAGAATAAAAACATATTCTTTCTTCTTACATACAATTTTCTTATACTAGGGTTAGGTGACTTCCTGCATTGTGTTTTGGACTTGTTCATAAAAACATAAAATTAACCCAATTAATCTGACGCATTCTCGCTGCTAAGTTGAACTTTTTTTTATCTCTTTTGTGCGTTCTAGGCCTTGCAGCTTTTTCCTTTTAGCATATATCATTCTTCTTTAGTTCAAATCTTCATTCTTCCTAAAAACCTGCAATTAACACTAAATATAAAAATAAAATACCCTTATTCAATTAAATATCATAAAAATATAAAAAGTTATAAATTATAAATTATTTTAGATATAAATTAACAATTAATACTTACAAGTATCTATATTTTAATATAAAATATTATAAAAAATAAACATTTATTAAATTTTAATATAAAATATTACAAAAATTTGAAAAAACTATCATCTATATAACGACAATTTCACTCATAATCGAATTTAAAATACTTCTCGCTAGGTGAAACTTTTGGTCATTGTGCGAAAAGTTTTAGAAATGATGACTTTCATTACTTCAAGTTTCTATTTCTCTTTATAAAAATCAAGGAATAATCCCCTTTCAATAGTAAAAAAATGTTTTAACAATGATTTTAAACATAAATTGAAAAGAATTGATAATATAAGTCGAAATAAAAAATGAAATGCATGGGATAAAATAAGTTATTATTAAACTTATAATAGGTATGGCCACCAAAGTTGCTAGTTATATTTTTGGGTACAGTAAGTTATATATATAAATAGAATAAAGGACCAGTTTCTTATATTTATTTTTGTTATGCTTTAAATGTTTGGTATAAATATTTAAAAGTTAAAAGAGGTTAACGTAGGACAAAACCACTAACTAGTAATAGGCGTGAAGTAGCTTTCCATTTGCTTTTTTTCTCATAGGTTTGCCTAATAATATTTAGAATATGAAGGTACGGATAGGGCTAACGTGAGTGATTAATATTCTTCCAATGTAGAATACTATGACAGAAGTGAATGTAACACGTTGATACTTTTAACCACAATAAATCTAGGGTTTTCATGTTCAGAAAGTCAAGTTTAGAACCACGGAATTTGACTTCTGGGAATTTAATGCCATCCACGGTTTTCACTCATCATGGATGAAAAACGAGTTTCAGCTATGGAAAAAGCTAGTACCAGTTCTTTGATCCATAATTTTTATTCCTTTTTTAAATGTTTTTATAAGTACCTTATTTCAAATATTAGTTTCTACATTTTTTATATTTATTTTTATTTCATCTTTTAAAATATTAATGACTTTCCTTTTTACTCTTCTATATACGAGATAAGACTTTATTATTATCATTTTAGGTCAAGTTTCTTATTTTTAAAATTTTACTGAATAAAGTATTGACTACGATAGATAATAATTTATTATTATTATTATTATTATGTTTATACTTCTATATTATATATATATTTTAAACTATTATAATTTTGAAATTTTATTTTGATGATTATATTACAAACTGTCAATATTGATACATGATAGATTTTTATTGTAAAATATATTGTCCATATTACACAGTGTACTTTAATTATATTATTACTTCATTTAAATATCTTATGTCTATTTAGAATGGTGTTATTTTTACTTTATTTTAAACTTAAATAGAAATATAGTAAGATATCGTTTACGATTAATGAGAAATATGCACTAGGAAAAATATAATACAATTGAAAGAAAAATAGATATAATTAAATTAATTTATCTACAAATAAAAGATAATAAGAGTTTAAATTTAAATAAAAATATAAATTATAAATATCTTTAAAATATATTTTATTAATAAAAAATAATTATTTTATAAAAATATTGATTAAACATGCATAATTTTATATTTACATTTTACTATTTTATGACTTCACGATCCTTTATAAGAGACTATTATAAAAGAAAATATATTGACAATTTTATAATTAAGTGAAACTTTTTAGTGATGATTGTTTTAGAACTGTCGTCCACATAACTTAATAATAATGATTATAAAAATAATTGTCACATTATAAAATTAAACGACATTTTTTTTAATAATTATCATTGTTTGTATCGATTAACTTTTCACTAATATCATTCTCTTTACATATGTGTGTGTGTTAGGTTTTTCCATCTCCAAAGAGCTTGTCCCTCCATCCATTTGAATTGTCATTATCATCTACCAATCAAATTTCACACAAGGAGATGGTTTGTAAATTAGTGTAAACCCTTGTTGCGATAAGAGAGGAGTGTAAAGATGTGATTCTTTGGACCTTGGTGGAGGTAAGAAATGAGTGTAATTTTTTTTTAGCAAATAATAATTAAATTAAAAAATAAAAGAGACACTTCAGGAGTGTCCAAACCCTTATACAACCTACTTTCTACATAGTCATGCATCCTAATCAGATTACTATATTTTACAAATAGTTCATGACAAAATAGAGATTACAATTAAAAAGTATGTTTCCCTTTTGTGGGTTTTGATCCACTCCCTAAGATATCAACACTCTGCATAATTTGTTGCTTTATACCAGCAGACTTCTCATGAATCCTCAGCAGAAAACTGTTTCACCGTGATCACCTTTGGCAATTGTTGCTCTTCCTACTTATTACTTCTCTTTTCTCTTCATATACCTTTTGTCTTTTCCTTCCCCCACTTTCTTAAAATATGTTTTCGCGGATGTGTGCCTTCTACCTAGCTGTATCAATGACTGCTATCTCCTCTTCACGCTTTCTATTGAAAAAATTGAACCTTGTTCCCCTCAATAAGCCTTGCTTCCCCAAAAATCCACGCCAAATCCTTCTAGCCATGGCAGCCTTTTATTTGATTTGTTGGGTTAAGCTCTCTCCCTTTCTCAACATCTCATTTTCTCCCCCTTATTGTGTTGTCTGCATAAAATTCTAGCCAATACTAGCTTTTGTTGCCCATAAAAAACAGCACTTTCGAATCCTTCCTGCAGAAAACTGCTTCTCTGTCCTCTGATACTTATCATTGACAGCTCCTCTCCTTGTTTACCTGCAACACAAAGCACTACCTTCTCCTCCTCTCAAGTGACTAAAATACTGATTGTGACATATCCATGGGTATACATAAATCAGACTAAGTTATTATTGCAATCCAACCTTTCATGCTTTGTAAATAGATCATGGAGTAGTTACACAGATAACAACAGATTACAACAAGCTAAACTTACTTTGTTACCATATTAATACAGGTTAAAGGTGATAAAATCCAATCAGAAAAAGAGAAATTAACTTTTCTTTCTTTATGTTTCATCCATACCCAGGATTGTACTTGTGCCAGAGTAAGGATTTCCTATGCATCTACCTTTGCATGGTTAAAAATGACCCTGTTTTTATGCTTCCAAATACATCATACAACTGAAACCCACAGGCTTTTCCATAATCTGTTGCCTTCTTGATTTAGGCATATGCATGAGAATTGTTCAAAATGGCAAATCAACTCATTGTTGTTCACCGAATAGATCCCCAACCAGCTGAAGCACATATTCCAAACTTTACTTGATTCCTCACAAGATACAAGGATGTGTGAAGTTGTCTCCTCCTCCTTCCCACATAAAACACATAAATTATCCCCCGTTGCAACACCCCTTCTCTGCAAATTCTGTTTAGTCGCAATTCTATTCGAAAAGGCCCTCCACACATAAAACAGGGCTGAGGGCATAACCTTTAAGTCCCAAAGATGTTCAAACACCTCCAACCCCCTCCCAATTGTGTGATTTGCTAACTTATTGTAAGTAGATTTTTCTGAAAAAGAGAACGCTGGGTGTACCGCCCTGGTAGTCGGAAGTGATGACGTGGCATCCAGCTACAGTATAGGCGTGTTGACAAGGCGCCAGGTTGGCAGAAGGGAAGGAAGTCGGGGGGCTCGTGAAGTCGCCAGTTATTA
>Ga0123342_1005673_pt1 | contig 17887 bp, 5 predicted proteins | sample Turbeawhitnodule_FD_89960 | JGI IMG/M metagenome (GOLD analysis project Ga0123342, IMG submission 89960) | Root nodule microbial communities of legume samples collected from Mexico - Turtle bean Mexico white nodule | ecosystem: Host-associated > Plants > Roots > Nodule | place: Mexico: Nepantla...
ACCAAGAAAGTGACCTTGATCCCCTCAAGACACACACTTCTCTTGGCCAACACACCAACACTAAGAATGCTTATCTTGATCCCCTCAAGAACACACAACACTTCTCAGCAAACACACAAAGATACTTGTTCAACAAATACAAGGATTACACTTGTTACATAAGCAAATCTGAAATCAATACAAGCAGAAATCCTATCTCAGACACTTTGATCAATCTCAATCTCTAAGCAATCTCAACTCTTTGAAAAAACTAAAAAACTTGTGTTAATTGTTATTACTCAAATTTGTTTTTCTGAATATATTCAAAGATGTTGTTTGTTATCAAATCTTAACAAACTTATTCATTGCATTTAAAAGATTGGTTAAAGCATTAAAGACTGGAGCGTAATCAGTTAAAAACATTTAAAGCTCAGTCAAAACAAAAACCATTTTTCTGTTATGGTACCAAAACAAACAATCGGTTGTTTCCTCGAATCAATCGGTTGTTTTGGTTTTAACAACTCAACCATTTTGAAAACAGTTTTCAATCTTTTCTAAAAACACCTAAGTATAAAACAATCGGTTGTTTTGACAAAACAATCGGTTGTTTTAAACTTAGTTTGAAAAACACTTTTCTTTTAAAAGGATTGAGAATGCCTATGCTTTGGATTCGATCAAGGGTGAATTACAAAACTCAAACTATCCCAGATCCTATCTAAGACAACTCAGCAACAGCAAGCATAACCCTTCAACATCCTTCAAAGGGTTTTGGATTCTTTAAAGCTTGAACACCACTTGGTTCAACATGGGCAACCGCAACAGATATAGGAGGACGACCATGTGTAAAGCATAACATCTGTCAATTTTGTGGCCAAGTTTGCCACAATGGTCACACTTGTTATGCCCTTTGTCTGCTTATGTGGGTGAGTACGATCACTATGCTAAGAGAATAAAGTAGAAGATTCATCAACATGAAGCGTTATACCAGTGGTGTGGTTACTTGACACTCACAAAAGTGTAGAACAAGTGGAAGTAAAATTGGACATGATATGAGATCCCAAAATTTGATGACGAACACGAGAATAATCATTAGGAAGACCATGTAAGCCCAATAACATGAAGAACTTGGATCATTGCTCTAGTTCTTGAGAAGGAGTGAAGACAAGAGGCAAATACTCATTAAAATCATGAAGAAGAGCATGAAGTTTACCTAGATATTTCGCCATTGTACCATCAAGACGTTTGGGAGCAACAATTGTGAGGAGATTTTGACACACCATAAAGACATTGAGTATCATTGGTGTATAATAATTTTGCATATTCCCAAAATTCTGAACATGTCTCAAAGGTACGAAAAAATTGTTTTAAAGAGGAGTGAATGGTAGATTTAATAACAATGCATAATTGAGCATCAATTTTCAACCAATGGAAAATCTCATTTTCAACAACATAGGAACAAATGAGATGATCAACATAACCTTGAATCTTAAGCCATAATTTAATATCTAAGGCCCAAGTGTCATAATAGACGGATCAGGCATAATGGCAACAAAAAAAGGCATAGTGGCAGCGGAAGAAGCCATAGAAGACAAGGACATATCCAATCATCAGCCAATTGGCAACAACAACAACGATGACGACTTCGACAAAACTCAAATGGAGGCTCCGGCTAGACTCTAACGAGACTTTGATGACGGCTCTGGTGAAACTCCGGTGGCGCCTTCGACGTCAAAGCAGCAATGGGGTGGTGGCTAGAAGATACCGGTGAATATTGGGTTCACCAAAAAAATGAATCATAACCCTATGCTCTAGATACCATATTAAAATAAAAGAAAAGGAAGAATAAGATAAATCACTTGTGTATATTGAACACATAAGATTATGTTTATATAGAAAAAGAAACACACGGAAAATATGGACTAAGTCCATTACATATATAGAAATATCTAATAATATCTATAATATCTAACAATATAAAACAATTTTCAAAAACAAATTTTAAAGATAAAAAATTAAGTAAAAAATGAAAATATATAATATAAGTAATAAAAATTAAAACAACTTAAAGATGATATTTTGAATGTATTTAATTTTAAAAACTATATTTATGTTTCCAAAGTTTTAATTTTTTAATTTCAAAAGCTTAAAAATGGATAGTTTTGAAAACAATTTTAAAACATAAAAATAAACAGGAGCAGTTTTCCCCTAATGCCATGTCAAATATAATGTAAAGGATCACAGAATGAGATAATGCAAAAGAATTAAATAATAGTAGCACACATGATGAAGGGGACAAGAATAAACGATTTTGCTTCATGTAAAATTGTCTATGCATACTTTCTCTGCATATACATAATAAACCTATCACCACAGAAGGGAATACTATACTTAAACTATAAACTCCAAAATATACCATACACCTTTCATATAAATGTATTAAAATATATAATAATGTCTTATCTTCTTATAAGCTACCTTATCTTACACGTTTCACTAAGATAACAAAATTTATATCTATTTCCACCTTCACAAAACTAAGGTCTCAGTCATTGCAGTCTCAGTCTAAGGTCTTTGACACTTAGCCTTTGTTTGGTATTCTTTTTACCATGCAGCAGGTGTAGGAGGCACCTCCTTAGGCACATAAATCAAATTCCCCTTACGTCCTCCTCCACCTCTATAGTTTCTTCTTCCCCTATTCACATTATTCTCATTATTGTTACCATTATATGCAGGAGGGGTTTTAGACCATGCATTATTATCTCTCCTTCTATAATGGCCATCGCATGTTCCCCAATTGCCATGTCCACCACCGTTTCTTCCTCTTCCCATTTTGTTCATGTCACCACCACCATACTGCTCCCTATGATTCCACTCCCAAGAATCATTCTTCCAACCTTGCCATTCAGGTTCTTTTGCAGGTTCAGCATGACCCTGTTGTTGTTGCCCATATTCTACTCCACTGTTTTCATGCAGCTTTGTCCCCCAGCCTACGACAGCAGTAGTTGGAGCGAAAGGCTTTGGCTGTTCCTCTTCATCGTCCCCCCATCCAGTACATGGAAGCTTCTGATCATTTAAGTAGAGAGCACCACCAATAATCACAACATCTTGATCATTTCTTACTACTCCCTTACAAGGGACCCTTAATGCTTCTCTTTCCAAATCCAGAATAAGTTCAGGGTCAACAATTGCATTCCAATCTACATCATCGATGTAAATGTCTGGATCAGGCAGCGAGATGTTGCAGCGAATGCCGTTGATGTCAGCCCAATACCTCATTTTTGCCTTCTCAAATGCCTCCTTGCCAGCAGAGTCATCCCACTTCACCACATTATCAAACAGATGCATATATTGCTTGGTTTCTACTATCTTTCGCCATGGAACTGAGCCAATTGAAGAACAAAATTTCTTTTCCCAGGCAGGGATGTTTGAATGGTAATTGTCTGTGAACCAAGAAGATTAAGCAAATCAGTTAACAATAAAAGGAAGCTCCTACCATCATGGCCAACATACGTAAGGAAAACTGTTTCAGTCCAAACAAAAGAAAAACATAAGGAAATGTAATAAATAATGTGTAAAATCTCAAGCAAAAGGACCGTGTGTTACCCTGCAAGCAGTTTAAGTCTGATACTAATACATTTTCTACAAAAAAAAATTGAAATTACCATGCTGGTGCTTCTAACACATTTTAAAGGAATGCAAATGTTGCAAGGAACCATTACTTTCAACGTTTGTTTGATTCAAATGCTATTATTATGAAATATTCAATTAATAACTAATATTTGCCAAAATCAACAGCTTCAATTCAAAACTTGAGACAACAGACATCTTTATCGAACCAAGGATCAATAACAAGATTTCTTTTTCAATAATTGAATTGTGTAGGCATTGCTTCAAACAGTCAGACATGTCTCCAAAAGATTGCATTAGTATATATACCTCGACGGTTTCAGTTTTGAACACAACATACCAAGTTATTAAAAACAGGAGATTCAGTTATATTTGCAGTACTTGATTTCAATTAAATAATACCATGTACAATTGGATGAATGGGTCAAAAGATGCGTTTCAGAAATTGCCAAAATCAAGACATTTTCAGTTCAGAACATGACAGAAATCAGAATCGCTACATTTGTAAAAGAGACTATCATAAGAATAGTTTACACTAGACTTCGACAATCTGATAATGTGAGGTTTTATCATACAGCACAGCAGTTTGGGTTCAAAGCACACAAACAAAAATTATTACATAGCAGAATTTGCTTGGATCCACTACAAAAAGGATAATTAGTAATGCATGTTAAATAATTCAATGACATTGGAACCGATCAATCTACTGAGCATGCAAAGCATCAATACCAGCAAACTACGACCCAAGAACCTACCAACCAAAGATATGACAGCACTTTATAAACTTAGAGGCCCTCACTTTGATAGTTGAAACTCTTAGTTACTTTCATTGACAAGTAAATGAAACCTAAACCCTCCATCATAACCCTTAACTCCTCTTTCACACACAACACAAGCCCAACCTTGAATAATCAAGCTCTAAGCCTTCAAACACAAAAGAGGAAGGTTTCATAACGGCACAATCAAATCACTCCTCACTTAACTTTGTAAATTAAATACAAGTTTGAAAATAAATTAAAAAAGAATAAAACAAACTCCAATACATATCTCTATCCAACTAAAGCTAGTTCCTAGAAACACACGACTAGCACAAAATTAGAACTCCATCACACGGCAAAGAAAGGCAAATGAGCAATAATTACTCGAAACCGACCATTTTAAAAAAAGGGAACCCCACTTTCTCAAACCAAAACCCCAATTATAATCACTCAAAAGCAGCCTGATCATAAAACGTGCAACAATTCCACAGCAACCCAATTTTCAAAACGGTCTGGAAATAAATAAAAAGGAAAAAAACACCAAAAGAGTAATCCATGCAACAAGAATTAAACGCGGGTTCAGAACCCAAACGAAGAAAAAGAAAAGAGTACTAACCCAAAGGAGGCTTTCTGCTGTTGGAAGAGGATCGCAAGTGAGCCACTTGATGATGAGTCAGACCTTGTTGTTTTCTCAAATTAGCCATTCCCAGACCCAAAAGAGAAGGACCCAGAAGAGGAAATTGGAAAGCTTCGGTCGCAAGCAGCGCAGAGGCAGAATATAAGAGAAAATTTGCAAAGTTTGGCAAAAGGGAGAAGCAGGCACGGATTTCACGAATAACCTCAGCAGAGAGAAAGAGAAAAGAGAGTTACTGCCTATCTATATGTGTATGGAGACACCACCGCATCAGACTAAGAAAAAAAACCAAGAAAAGGGTGATTGATTGATGGTAGAGGAAGAGGTGGAAGAAGAAGAATATGAAATTAAAGATGTGTACAGAAGGAGCATGAAGATGAAAACACGAACCAAAAAAAAGAATGAATGAATGTGTATGTGTAATTGTTAATGGACCCCAGACCGAGGAAACTCTCTTAAGGTTTCTTGTCACGCCTTGGAAGCAATTCCTTTGAAGTGAGACCCTATCATATTCTCTTCGCTATTTATAGCACATGGTTTTCTTTGTCCTTTGCTTTGTTTCAGTTTCATGAATCATCATCTTTCTTATTTTATTTTATTTTCTTATTTGCTTTATTACTTTCTATCTAATATCAACAATTAACCAATTAATCAATTATTTTTTATCTCTCTTCTCTCTCCCTCTCATCACAAACTAAAATAACAAATCCCTACAAAATCTCAACAACATACAATTTTAATATTCTTCACTTCTTTATTTTTTATATCTAATCTTTTTCATTTAAGATATAAGATTTGGTTTTGCATGATATTATTTTTATAAGAAAATACTTCTGTTTTTTACTTTATCTAACGGTTTATAACTACTATGCTATGCTCCTTTGTTTATTTGTAATCAATGGTGTTATGATTCTTTTAATTTAAAATATAAAAAATCATATTCATTTGACTTTTTTATCTTTCTATTTTTTGTTTTGATTCGCCTGTCATTAAATACAGAAAAGTCACCTACTTTAATAATATTTTATTATGCCGCTAAAACTAATATTTATTTTTTACTCTTCTTGGACCACAGTTAATTCCTATCCAAAATCCTTTTATTCAACATTTATTTCCAGCTTAATATCTTTTTATTTTCTTTATTTGTATCTTACACGTTAGATCATTATTCAGAATTTGGATTCTCTAATGTGAGTAAAGAAATGCATGAAAAAAAATTAAAATTTGATATTTCGACAAATTCATAACGAAAACTAATTATTATAAAACATATAATTATAAATCTACATCATGTAACAATCTAAATTTAAATCATAGTTACTAGTCATATGATCATTGAAATATAATATATATTTATAATTTTTATTTATACTGCCGAAAATACGGTCACTATCTGGTCGGTATATTTGCATTTTTTTATCACATTATTTTATTTTAAGAAGTAAAAATTTAATATTTATATTAATTTTAATTTTAGTTATATATGTAAAATATATGCATCATTATTTTATATTTTATATTATATCTGTAACAATATATAATTTACCGATATATAACGGAATATTTCATTTAGTATATTGCCTATTTATAATATGTGTATATGTAAATATTAAAATATTATAATTTGAAAAATATAAAAAAGAAATAATTTTATAAAGATAAAAGTTAAGGAGTTATACAGTTATTCTTGAATTGATGAATTATACTTTTATTATTGAGTTGATGAGTTATGTGATTATTCTTTAATTGACAAGTTAAGTGGCATAAGATTACTTTTGGGTTGAGAGATTTTTTATTATATATTTTATTAATCTATTTTAATCAAATAAAGAGTAAAACATTATGATTAAAAATTATACTAAAAATGTCAAACAAATAATACACTTTATATAGATATATGATGACATATCCTCATGGAAAATAATTTTTAGAGGATAATTCATTTTCATATAATAACATTAAGGCTCTAATCTTTAGTCGATGTGAAATCTGATAAACCCAACAAATACTCGTTAGGATAGACTCGAAAATGGTTCTGATACCATGTTACAAAGTAAACTTTAAGTCTAACTTAACCTCATAAAACCAGTTATTGAGGTTGAGGTTTGCACCCACTTATATACAAGGAAAGACTCTAATCTCTAGTCGACATGGAATCTCCAACATTAACAACACATTAACAAACTCTAACAAACTCTAACAATATTGTTCATATTCAGTACACCATCAAATTTGCATCTAATTTCAACAAGATTCACTAAGTTATACATTGGAAGGTTTTTAATATGAATACCAAAGAGTGAATACAAGCTTCCTACAATACTGTTTGCATTATGTGCCTATTATTTAATAAATAGAAATAAATATTTTAGGATTTTTCTTTTTTACCTTTAAACTCTTCTCTCGAAACATCTTCGATTTATAATGTGTTAGTTTTTACCATTGATACAACCAAATCTTAGTTAAGTGTTGTTGAAAAACAATAAAAAACAATTAAAAGGTGCACTTTTTTTTTATTAAAATGTGTGATTTTATATTTAAAATCTTAAATGAATATATGTGCTAATGGTTATTTATCTCTTTTATTTCACCATTAAAAATTCTCAAAGTTTAGTTACAAATCATATCAAATAAATTTTTTTTATATCATCTCACAAGATTCATTGTTGAATAATATATTTAATAACTAACTTTTTGGCAAATTCCATAACTTTTATTTTATTGTAAAATATAGTTAATTAGGAAACACTATAAGAAAACTATTAAATACAAATTTTTTATCTTTATTTTTTGTGAATTTGTCTATATAAACATAAATTACAAGAAAATCATTAAATAAAAAATAATTTTAAAAATAAAAACTAATTAGTTATTATATTGATAAAGTTAGATACTATTTTATAAACTTGAATTTATTGGTATTTAGAGTAGTTTATAATATTAATAAAAATCTATAAACTAGTTTCTAAATTGATATTTAACATTAGCTATCAAATTTTGGTTACTAATTACTTTAGATTCTAAATTAGTCTTTATAGTGATTAATTTAGAATCTAGAGGAGTTAGTTACTAAACAATTCACTACAAGAAAATCATTAAATACAAACTAAGTTTAGAGACAAAAAATAATTAGTTGTTATAGCTATTTTAGAATTTTTTATTTTTCTAAATTAGTTTCTATTATTGTTAAATAGTTTCTAAATTGGTATCTAATTAGCTACCAAGATTTTAACTACAAATTATTTAGATTCTAAAGTTGGTAGCAAAAATCTTGGTTGCTAATTAGATACCAATTTAGAAACCATTTAACAAGAATAGAAACTAATTTATAAACCAAAGTCTCTAATTCAGTTAGTATAATAAGTAATTATTTATTTGTTTCTATTTCATGATTTTCTCGTAGTGATTGATAATGAACATTAAATACCAATTTAAAAATTAATTTAAATTTTTTTATTAATAATAAAAATTACTTTAGATACCAATAATATTTTAATTTATAAAATAATATCAAACTTAGTCAATATAATAACTAATTCCTTTATCCCAATTTTTCCTAAAAAAGTGACATGTTCTTCAATTTTTTTTCTTTTATTCTAAAAAATAAAAAATTTCACAGTTGTATAATCACTTGATTAAACTCGTGGTTTAATTCTAAATTATATATTGTAGACAATATTTGTCATCTTCCTCTTTAATTGGTTTTGTTTTTAAATTCTTAAACCCATACTCCAAAGAGCAACACAAGACCATCCAAGGTGATACAAGCCATTTCCACTTACTAAATCACTTCTTCTTGAATCTTATGGATTAATCCTTCCAATAAGCTTCAAAATAATTTATTTATTTATTTGATTACTCGTCGTTTTAGGTTTAAGTATTGAAGAGAAAATCTTATTTGAGTTGAAATTTGAGTTAAATCACCTAATGATTAAAACATCTAAAAATAGATTTAGGATTGTTCGTTGGCTAAGTTCATGATTATAATGACAGGTTTTTTATTTGATAATCATGGAATTGGTTTTGTTTATAATTATATGCTTATAACTTGTTTATGAGATTGCTTTATAGGCAATTATCTTGTATTTACTAGCTTATTGAATTTGATTTTTTCATATAGAAAAATGTTAATTTGAACTTTAATAGCTTCAATAATAATAATAATAGCTTATTATTTTTCTAGTTATATTTGAAACCTGTTGTGATGTTGTGATTGTGATTGGTACATTAATATAGAGGTTTATAGATCCAGAAGCTGAACTTAAAAGGAGTTCATAGATGATATACATTTTTGTTCATGGATGAATGCACATATTTTTAAAAAATATTATTTGTTTTGTAAATTCTATGTAAGGTAATACTATACCATATTATATTTGTGTAGATTTTAGTTATTAGAGATGTTAAATTTTTAAATAAAATTCTTTGCAAAACATGTGATAATGAAGATGATTACCAATCTAATTTGAAACACTTTAGACTAATTTTTTTTTCATTATTAATTTATATAATTATGACTCTAATTCATAATATAAAGTTTTGTGTTGCACCTTACAAGCTACCACCCAAATCTTATACAATAATGACATATATAAGATTTGAGGTTTTAGTAGAGATAATTTTTATATGGATAAATAATAGAAAGTCTATAAATAGGTTATACATGTTTTTTTTTATATAATTGAAATTTCAATCTCTCTAAAAATTTAAGTTTCTATGAAATTTCTTTAAGATTCCAATAATATGAACATTTTTGTGTTTACAAAATACAATTTTGTGGAGGTAGTAAGGTAGGGATTAAGTTGAATTGATCTAATTCTTAATTTAGGTAAGTAATTCATTTGCTACTAAGGACAACCCAAGCAACAAGATAGTTGCTCAAGGGTTAAGGATTAGAGATAGTCCTCATGTGAGTTTTGAAATGTGTAAGAGCATTCAATTACATATCAACACTCGAGTGATAACTTTTTTAGTCAAATGTTTTTGAAGTGGTGAGTTGAATGCTTATAGAACTTGTTGTATGTAATACAACAACTCCAGCTCTCAAGCACTGATATGACGCTGATCGATGATTATTTAGGTCAAGGAAGTCTTCCTTAGTTTCAAAATACAATTTTGCTCAAGTTAGAGGAGTTCGCTTAGACAACACAATTGATGATGACAAAAATGTTGATGATTGACTTATGAGGGATTAATGAGCGAAGTGAATGTATGATATGTTATTTGTGTGATGTATGTGTTGGTATGATATACATTGTGTTGTATATTGCATGTGGTATATGTATAATTTATTGTTCATTATGAGTGTGTTGCCTTTTATAGGTGTTTGGTAAGAATATTCAAGATAATATTGTGGCCTTAATACTCATAGTATTAAGCAGGAAACTTATTAAGAAAATAAAATATTATATACTTCAATGGGGATCTAATAATGTATATTAAGACACAAGTTGGTGAAAAATTAAAGAAAATTTATGCATCAGGGTGCATGAACTATCTGTTATAACTTACACAAGAAAGGCCAAGCTAAAGAGAATCAAGGAAAAAAGTATCTACATAGTATTACCGAAAACATACGTCACAAATTTCTTATAAGGGAAAAGAAAAACATCCATTGACTTAGTGAATGCTGATACAAAGACTAGAATGAAAAAATTCCCTAAGGGTCAGAGAGAGAGAGAGAATTCAAAATTGATTCCTTTTTTTCTGCTACCATTGTTGCTCTTTAAAACAACCTCACCACAAGTCTGATTGACTAACTTTTGACACTCACTTTTTCGATTGACATTATTTTTCATCTCCTTGTTTGTACCTGGCTAACAATTTTACCTTTTTTTTTCATTAGCTTGTTGTCCTTTTCCACCATTTTATTAATTGACCGTTTTACCCTCTTAACATCCTTATCCACCATTTTATCATCTAACATGTTACCTCATAATACCATTCTAAGTTAATGATGAATTTTTAATACGCTTATGGTGGGGTGTGGTGTTAGTTTGTGGTGGGATATGCTTAATATGAGTTGTGTAGAAGGCATCACACATTACTCTATTTCATTGAGATGCAATTTGAATCTATTTTCAATTAAAAATGATTAGATTGTAATTTGTTATGTGTGCGTTATGTTGAGAGTGTGATATATATATATATATATATATATTTTATAAATAATTTAAAAATATTTGTTTATCTTAAATGTTTGGTAAGGACTAACTTAAAATTGAGAAAACATAAACTAATTGTAAAATTATTTTGCATCACTTTTTTAAATTTTTTCTTTTTAACTTTTACAAAAAATTAAATTTAACTTATAAGAAATATATTTATTTTATTTTATTTTTCTCTTATATATGATGTCCATATTCAGAGAATAAAATAACACAATCTCTTAGATACCTAAGTTTCAACATACAAGAGAATTTAATCAATTACATAATCTTATAAATATAAAAGTTGGGTATTTTATGTAACAATAATCTCACCATTAAAATATCTCAAATCTCAGCATTAAAGCACCACCCCACTTTATACTTTATAAGTTAGTCAAAGTCGTAATCTCTTACACATCAACATTCAATAAAAGTTAGATTAAATGACTTCATTAAGTTAGGAATATTATAGTGTGTATTGTACAATCGTATTAGCATTCTAAATAAAATTGTGTTTGTTTGGAATTAAGTAAGAAATGATTAAATTTATCGTAAAAGATGTAAAAATAAGTACATGATTGGATACAATCATCAAATATATATATATAAAGAGAGAAAGAAAAAATGCTTATTGCATCTTTGAGTTGTTATTCCCTTCTTAGATTCTTGCAAGAGCCATGCAATTGAAATGCAGTGGATTCATTGTCTTTCCTTTTTCAACTCAAGTACATCAACCTGTCATGGTCCCACTTTATGTCAAACTCTTTCCTAGGTTTTTAGATTTTACTCAAATTAATTACAACCGTCAAATACAATTAAAGTGTGTTAAAAATTATTTTTAATCACATATGTTGTATCACTAAAATAGACTGAAATGAAAAAAAATATGGAACTTAATTAATAAATATTTTATCTCTCTACTATATTTTCTATTTTCCTAAAATCGTCTTTATTATTGTAATGATCAATTTTGCATTGAAGTTTTAAGAGTAAGGTGAATAAAAAATTCAAAATTATAAATTAAATTTATAGTTATCCCAATCTATATTGCTTTAAATTTATTTAAATAGATTTACTTTAAATTTAAAATCATATTTTAGGATTTTAAATCTAATCTATTTAACTAGATTTGGATGATTGGATATAGATTGAATAACTTTTTAAATTTTAAAAACTGAAATTATTTAAAATTAAGTTTAAATGACTTTAATATATTATAATTAGTAATTCTATAAATATAATATTTATTTTATAATTTTTTAGAGAAAAATATTTGTTTATATATATATATATATCATATATTAAATTATTTTACAATCATTAAATTATAATATCTATATAATATATATAAATAAGTTATAGAGGTTTAAGTAATATTGTTAATAAAAATAGGATGTTAAAAAAATTATTGAATAAAAATATATATAAATATATAAAGTTATTTTTATATTAAATAAAAAGTATATTACTGGTTAAATTACGTACTTAAAAAAATTACATATCAATTAATTATTATTTTTTAAAATCTATTTTTATTTAACTATTTTGTAGTAATATAATTTTTTTATTTTTGTTTGTTAAATACGTCACTTTTTTTCTAAAAAAAAGATGTCCATGCAAATGTTATGGTTTGCTCTCAATTGATGTTAATTAATACAACATATTGTATGGGTCAAAATTTGTTAAACTAACAAAGACATTATAATCAATTTTAAATAATAATTTAATCTAAGTGAGAAAGTGAATTTAATCTAAATTTAATTTAATTTAAATAAAATTGAAAAAATTCAAATTAATTTTATCTATTTAAAATAAATTTAAATTTTAGATCTAATTTATTTTATGGAATTTGATCTAAAGTCGATCTTTAAAAATTCAATCCATTAATTCCCGTGAATTACCTAAAATAAATTGATATAAAATATTTATCATAATTTATTTTTAAAGTTATTTTTAACTTTTTTTTCTAAAGCAAATTATTTTTTAATAGTGGTTGGTTACTATTTTCATGAAAGATAATTTAATGAGGTATATTTATTCTAATTTATGTTTTTCAGAGTATAATTAATAAGATTTTTTTAAATATATATTATTAAAAAAATTACCAATTCTTATAATAAATTTTTGAAGGGAAAATCAGAAATTTGTTTATGAATTTAGATCTTAAAAATTTAATATTCTTTCATAAAATATTTTTTACCATATTTAAAAAACATATAAATATTATACAAAAAAATTAATTCTTAGATATTTATTGATTTTGCTGCACTTATCTTTTCGTCCGTGATTAAGTTATGTATTTCTTTTTCAACAAAATAAACCATCATATTAAACAAAAAATACCATAATAAAGATACATAACCCTAAAAAACATTAACAGTTGGAAACCAATCTACATAATAAAATATGCTAAGAACATGAGGTCACTAATTAAGGATTATGCTCATTTCTTGCATTCTTACTCTGCTCAAATAAAGCACTATAGTTCATATGAAAAATTGAGATTGATCGGTGACTGTACATAATATTTTTATAGTTAAATTTAGTTAGAGAAGATATCTGCAACCGACAAATATGTTTATCTGTTAAGGAGATTTGGGAGATTGACTCAAAATTATAATCTCTTCTCCGTCAAAAGGCTAGAACCAATTGGTTTAGATATGGAGACTCTTCCTCTATATTTTTTCACTCATCATCAAGGTGGAGGAAACTAAGGAACGAAGTGAATGGGGTTGAAGTAGGGGGTATCTGGTGTGAGGAGCCTAGTTCTGTCCACTCATAAGCAAAAAAGCTCTTTGAAACTAGATTCAAAGCAACAAAAGACTTTGGGGTTAGACTTGATGGGGTTGAGTTTAAAACTCTCTCCTCTGTGCAAAGTTTGAGGTTGATAGAAGCTTTCTCTGAGGAAGAAATTATGGATGCGGTGTGGCAATGTGAAGGATCAAAAAGCCCTGGACCGGATGGTTTTAACTTTAACTTTATTAAGAAAAGTTGGAACTACCTAAAAGATGATTTTGTAGCAGCTCTGGAGATCTTCCATAAAACTGGATTTATCCCCAGAGGGTGTAATGCCTCATTTATTGCACTTGTACCAAAAGTGAAGGATCCTTGTAAGCTTGATCAATTCATACCCATATCCTTAGTGGGTGCCACATACAAAGTCATATCTAAAGTTCTAGCTGGGAGACTAAAGGAAGTGTTACCTGCTATTATAGATGAAAGTCAATCAGCATTTATAAGGAATAGGGGTCTGGTGGATAGTGTGCTTCTGGCAAATGAGGTGGTTGAGGATCTTAGGAGGAAAGGGAACAGTGGCTTGTGTTTGAAGGTAGACTTTGAAAAAGCGTATGACTCAGTTTGGTGGGACTTTATGTATGACATGCTTGGTAGATTGGGTTTCCATTGTACATGGATAAAATGGATTAGAGGTTGCATGGAATCTTCTTCTGTATCAGTCCTAGTGAATGAGAGTCCTACAGAGGAATTTAGGTCGTCAAGAGGGCTGAGACAGAGAGATCTGTTAGCACCATTTCTCTTTATTATGGTGGCTGAAGGTCTTGCGGGACTGGTAAGGCAAGCACTAAAAGCCAATCTTTTGTCCGGGGTCAAGATTAGAAGTAAGGAGGTTGAAGTCAATTTCCTCCAGTTTGCGGATGACACACTCTTCTTCTGTGAGGATTCATGGAGTAATGTGCGCATCATGAAGACTATCTTAAGGGGTTTTGAGCTAGCATCAGGTTTGAAAATCAACTTTCACAAATCGATGCTAGCTGGAATCAACGTTCAGAATCATGATCTCATATGCTACTAAAGGATCTTACATTATGGACAGATGAGTTATTCTTTCAAATACTTGGGTCTGGAAGTAGAAGGCAACACAAGGAAGAAATCGTTCTGGGAACCTGTTCTGAACAAATTGAAAGCTAAACTAAGTGTGTGGAAGGGGAGATTCCTATCGTTGGCAGGTAGAAGCTGTGTAATTAAGTTAGTGCTCACATTTATACCTCTCTTTTACCTGTCAGTGTTCAAAGCCAGAGTCGGTCTACAAAAGTATTAGAAGCATACAAAGGAAATTCCTTTGGGGATGGGGAAAGGAGAAAAGACCAATTTCATGGGAAAGCTGGGTGACTTATGTAAATCAAAAGAAGAGGGAGGTTTGGGGTCAAAGATATCAGAATGTTTAACTATGCTCTCTTAGCCAAATGGAGATGAAGGTTCATCTCACAAGAAGTAGAAAAGTGGAAGGAGGTACTATTTTCAAAATATGGAGGAGAACTAGATTGCCCCCATATTCCTGTGAAACAACAATCGTGGTGGTGGAGGGACTTAGTAAAGGTTTGTAGGGAGGGAGAAGGAGATGGGTGGTTCCAAGAAGAGTTGCATGGAAACTAGGGAGGGGAGACAAGGTAAGATTTTGGGAGGATGTGTGGGTAGGTGAGTCAAGTCTCAAAACTTTATTCCAGAGATTGTTTTCATTGTCAGTTAATCAAAAGAATAAGGTGGAAGAGGTAAGTGTGTGGAAGGGTTCGGTTTGGCGGTGGGGACTACAGTGGAGACGAGACAAATTTGAGTGGGAATCTGAAATGGAAGCAAATCTAATGGAACACATAGCAAGGGTCTCGGTGAAGAGGGAAATACATTATGTCCAAGTGTGGGGTCAGGGGAACTTGAGAAATATACGGTTAACTCAGCATATGAGTGCCTAGCCAAGCAAACGAGTGGTACCCATCACGTTGTTTTCGAGCTCCTTTGGAAAGCTAAAGCATTCCCTAATGTGTTGACAACAACTTGGAGAGTTCTTATAGATAGAATTCCAACAAGGGTGAGGCTAAGTAGAAGAGGAGTGCAAATGCTGTCAACTGTATGTGGTTTGTGTCAAAGTAAGGAAGAATCATGTCAGCACTTGTTTATAAAATGCAAGTTTGCACAGCTTGTTTGGTCTCTATGTCTCAAATGGTTGGGTATCATGTTTGTTCAACACAATGACCCAAAGATTCATTTTGTGAGCTTTCATAGTGTTCAGGCCAGTTGCAAGCAAAATTTGGTTTGGAAAGGTATTTGGGCAGCCGTAGTAAGGTGTATTTAGGACCAGAGAAACTCTATCCTTTTCAAACTCGGAGTAGTAGATGCTGATGAGATCTTTCAGCTGGCACAACTTAAATCGTGGTCATGGTTGAAACATAGGTCAAACTCCTTTAATTACTCCTTTACAGACTGGACTCTTAACCTGGTGTTATGTATAAAGAGCTTTAAATAATAGGATGTGAGCAGTTGAGGGGAAGGATGTGTAAATATGAGCAAACCTGTGTTCTAATAGAAGGTGAAGAGGGGACAAGGGTGAAGGGTCGGGGTATACAGGGGTTGGATAAGCTCTAAACAGAGCTGGAGTGTCACAGTTCTGTCCAAGAATGGAAGGTATTAAGATGGTTTCGAATGACTAGCTGTTTGCAGGGTTTCTGGAAGCAAAACAGTTGTAGGTGTGTGCATAGCAGAATGTACGAGAGAAGCTGAGAAGGAACCAAAAAGATTGATTGATGTTTCTTTAGTATTGGCCAATATGTCTTGGTTCTGAACAATAATTGTTGGCTGGTCTGGGACTGAATGTATGAGTCTAGGAGTTTCTCAACCAAGGTCTAACTAGCAATCGTGTTCCACCTGAGTTAGAGGTGTAAGGCCTAAGTTTTGAGCCAATAGAACCTATTGTTATTCGAAACTGGTTAAATCTGTGGCATGTGGGCAGATTAGTTGGGATCAGTTTAGTAGATGCAGGGGTGGTTATTTGTACAGAGTTACTAGTTCTCAATTGTAAGGATAAGCACCATCAGTTCAATCTAGGAGCAGGGAACAGTATGGAGTTGGAAAGGATGTGAGAGTAGCAGGGATGGGTCTACAGTTCTGTGCAGATCTCTTCTTTGCTATTAGTTGGTTTCCATGTCTGAAGCTGCGGTTGAACCATACCAGAGTCTAGGCGGGGGTTTCTATGCCTTTGAAGCCATATCCACTTTTTACCACATGATGAAGTCATAACCCCATATTTATGAAGTTAGATGTTAGAAGAATTAGGGGTAGCAGAAGAAGTACAGGGAGAAGTTTCAGTTGTGACTAAGCAGCTTTGAGGGTTGGTCCAACTAGACCATCAATTGTTCTGTTTAAACAATGCTTGATGAAAGGTATGGAAGTGACTTGGCTGCCAGTAGTGTTGATTCTAGCTGGAGTTACTGGCTGGTATGGTGGTTTGCTGAAGCTAATAACACTGGTTGGCTGGTTTTGTCGGCTGGATATGTTGGAGATACTGGATGGTTTTGGGGGTGATGGTTACCCTGTGTGCTGGAGGTCCTGGTTAGATGCAAGTGAAGATCATAGCGTCTAATGGAGGAAAATGCAGGGCAAATTTCTTATGTCTGTGGTGGACTGCTGGTTTGTGCAAGGATCCCTGGATGGTGTATTTCTTGTGATGCTAAAGCTGAGTTGGGAAAGGGTGGCCGGATGTTGCTCCCAACGTGAGCCAATGAAGTGAAACTAGCAATTATCTCCTTTATGTGGATGGTGTTGATGAGGCACATATACCTTATATATGTTAGAATATATGGCCTTAAACGAGAGGGGGGGTGAATTGCTTAAGAGGGATTTTCGCAAACTTTGAAGGTATAATGAAAATCAATGCTGAATTACAGAGAAAAGAATCAAGGAAACAAATACCCAAAACTGTTTTAAGATGATATCAGAAAAACAATCGGTTG
>Ga0123342_1005674_pt1 | contig 17880 bp, 13 predicted proteins | sample Turbeawhitnodule_FD_89960 | JGI IMG/M metagenome (GOLD analysis project Ga0123342, IMG submission 89960) | Root nodule microbial communities of legume samples collected from Mexico - Turtle bean Mexico white nodule | ecosystem: Host-associated > Plants > Roots > Nodule | place: Mexico: Nepantla...
AGCTTCGTTCTTCGTTGATCTGGTACGTGTGCATAAGCCACACTACCAAACACTTTGAGATGAGAAACTGTTGGCTTTTGTCCGCTCCATGCCTCTTGTGGTGTTTGATCATCTAACTTCACACGTGGACATCGATTTTGCACATAGATGGCGCATTGCACAGCTTCCGCCCAAAATTCCTTTAGCATCTTTTTGCTCTTAAGCATTGATCGAACCTTGTCGAGAATGGTCCGATTCTTGCTCTTGGCCACACCATTTTGTTGAGGAGTGTATGGTGCAGTTAGAAACCGCCTTATGCCTTGCTCCTCGCAATACTCCATGAAAGCCGTTGAAGTATACTCGCCACCTCCATTAGATCGTACAACTTTGATCTATCTATCAATTGCCTTCTCCACCATCACCTTGAACTTTTTGAACACCTCGAATGCCTCAACTTTTTCCTTTAGAAAATAAACCCAAGTTTTTCGTGAGAAATCATCGATAAAAGTAATGAAATACCTTTTACCGCCAAAGGATTATGGAGTAATTGGTCTACATATGTCGGTATGAATCAATTCGAGAGGTTGCTTAACCCAATATTGAGCCTTCTTTGGAAACGAGGTTCTCACATGCTTGTTGAGCACGCATTCTTCACAAAATTTTCCCTCGTAGTCCATGTTGGGTAGCCCGTGCACCATATTCTTCTTCGCTAACTCTTTTAGATCACCATGATGTAGGTGACTAAAACGGAGATGCCACAGCGATGCCTTATCTTCTATGTTGACTTGCAAACATTTTTCTTGTATGCTTTTTTATAAATTCAGCTTGTACCACTGATTTCTTGCCATCTCGATTTGAGCAACCAAACACCCTTTCTTGTTCTTCAAGTGTAGTAGTCGATCTTTCAAAAATATCGAGTAACCTTTCTCCGTGAGTTGCCCCATACTCAAAATGTTGGTCTTGAGGTCTGGTACGTAATAAACATCTTGGAGTGACCCAATTAAGCCATCTTTTTGTAAGTAGCAAACCGTGCCTCGCCCTTTGACCTCCACCTTTGATGCATCTCCAAATGACACATGACCATCTTCAATCCTTTGCATATCTTTGAATAGGTACTCGTGACCGCACATATGGTTGCTTGCTCCTGAGTCGAGGTACCACAGAGTGTCACTGTTAATGTTGACTTCATCTTGAGCCATCAAGAGAACACTTTCATTCATTTCAACTTCCAAGGCTAGGTTGGTTGTTTCCTCTATCTTTATATCAGCTCGACAATCTTTTGCAAAATGCCCCACTTTACCACAATTATAACATTTGTTAGAGTTGCAATCCTTCGCATAATGACCATATTTGTGACATTTGTAGCACTCAATGTTGGAATCATTCGATCGGCCGCCTCTTCCTCTACCACGTCCTCTTCCATGCCAATTTGGTTGGCTCGACTATTCCTTCTCCTTATAGTACCCTTCATGACTGCTGCCTTTTCCACCACGACCGTTTCCACGACTTCCACGACCACGCCTTCTATTTTGAGAATTTTGATGATAGAGTACATTTTCGTCTTTGATTGACACCTTGGTTTGAAGTGTTTGCATGAGTATTTCCTCCTCCTTCTTCTTCTTCTTCTTCTTTTGCCCGTGTGCCTCGAGAGAACCGGCCAGCTCGTCGACTTTGAGCGTCGTTAGGTCCTTTGACTCTTCTATTACGCACACAATACTCTCAAAATTGTCGGTTAATGTTCTCAAAATCTTCTCCACATGTCGTGCATCGGTCATCGTTTCATCGTTTCGATTGAGTTGATTCACCACAGTCTGCACACACGTAATGTAGGCAGATACACTTTCTGACTCCATCATCTTCATGCTCTCCAACTCGCCACGAAGAGTTTGTAAACGCACTTGCTTAACTCGGTCTGCTCCTTTAAACACCTTTTCTAAGATGTCTCACGCTTCTTTTGAAGTAGTTGCATTGGAAATCTTCTCAAAGCCTGACTCATCAACCACTCGGAACAACATGTATAGTGTCGCCTTATCCTTTGATCGGATCTCTTTCAACACCTTGGTTTGAGCCGCCGTATAACCCGTGGTATTTGTTGGTTCTTTGAAATCTTCTTCGACCACCTCCCATGCATCTCGAGAACCGAGAAGAGCTTTCATTTTAATGCTCCAATTATCATACATGGTAGCCTTCGTTAATCGTGGTAGCGGTATTTGACCCATCACATTCGCCATTGGCTCTGATACCAAATTATAAAACAAACAAACACTCACACTTGAATTTTCTCTTTATTGTATTTCTTTTTGTGGTGCATCTTACAATTGAGAGAGCATCCTATTTATAGACTTTAGGAAGCTCTTCTAGAAAAATCTTCATTATGACCTTAAAACCTCACTAACAACATAATTAAAATCTCACTCACAACTTTTGACCTTTCACCTATCCAAACTCTCATTCTACTATTTTCTAGTAACTTCTAATTTTAAAACCCACAAATTACATTTAAAGTTTATTCAACAAAAAATTGGTGAATCAAAGTATGAAAATGTTTTATAACTTTTGATAGAAAATTTCAAAAGACTACTATCATTAGGGATCTGAAGGGAGGAAAGTTGTCTGGGATTTTTGGGACAAGGTTTGTGAATCTCGGGAAGCAGACGACCTTAGAATTCTTAATATTAGAATTTTCAATATGGCTTTATTGGAAAAATGGATATGGCGCTTGAGTCTAGACAAGGGTGGATTGTGGAAGGAGATACTAGAGTCGAAGTATGGAGGTTAGATACGTTTGAAAGAGCAGAGGTTATACAACATTGATTCTCTCTGGTGGAGAGATTTGAAGGAGATCTGGATGTTGGAGGACTGGGAAGGACTTTTGGAAACCGCTTTAAGTGGGTAGTAGGTAATGGAAGGGAAGTTTTTTTCTGGAAAGATAATTGGGTGGGTTTCAGTGATCTGAAGAGTAGATTCCCAAGGCTTTTCTCTCTGTCTGTGGTTAAAGATGCTAAGCTTTTCCGATGTGGGGATTGGGTTAATAACATTTGGGTGTGGAATTTAATTTGGAGAAGTGGTCTTTTTGAGTGGGAGGAGAACCAAGTTAGTCAGCTTCTTGAGGAGGTGCACGGTTTGAGTCTCGTCATGGAAAAAGAGAATAAATGGGTTTGGAATGATGACGAGTCTATTGAGTATTCTGTTAATTTTGCCTACAGTTTCTTAAGGGGAGAGGAAGAAGGGTTGGCTAAGCGATTATATAGTTCTTTTTGGATGATAAAGGCTTTGCCCTCAGCCCATGTCACTGCTTGGAGGGTGCTGGAAAATAAGTTAGCTACTAAGGTCAACTTGGAGAGACATGAGGTTGAATTAGAAAGTATTTTATGTTATTTGTGTGGGGTGAATGAGTTAACAACAAATCATTTGTTCTTTGGCTGTAGAATTGATTGACTAGTTTGGAACCTTTGCTTCGAGTGGTTATGACTGAGCTCGGTTGTTCATCACCCTTCTGTCTCACATTTCCTGTAGTTTAATATACATGAAGCACCTACTTCTGTTAATTTAATTTTGGAAAGGGTATAGATTGTAGTGGTAAAGTGAGATTTGAAGACAGAAGAATAAATACATCTTTAAAGGTAGAGTGATTGATCATTCTGAAATTTTCTCCATGGCTCAATTAAAGGCATGGTCTTTGATAACTTTTAAAGTCCCTTCTGCTTGTTTTTCATTTTCTGATTGCTGTTTGGATCCCTTGTTTCTGCATCCCCCTGGTTTGTATGTATTCAATTAAATATAAGTGATTTATTTAGATTGGTGAGATTGTATTTGTTACAGTAGGAAGTTAGTGACAAACTTATGAGAAGAGAGGTTGTTCGTTTATGTGTGATTTTGTATATGGGTTGGATAACCCCTAAAATGATTCTTATCTATTTTTTATTGTTAATAAAAAAACACTAATTGATAATTAAGTATAAACTCCTTCACTTTATACATGATTTGCATTTATATTAGTTATATAACCTATGTAAATTGACTAAAAAATGTAAAAAGAAATTCTTCTTGTAACGGTTAGCTTAGCTTAAAAAGACATTCTCTTTCTGCACAAAATAAAAAGTTGATAACATGTTCAAAAGTTTTAAGTTATAACAAAATCATTAAACAAAAAATAATTTTAAAAATAAAAAATAATTAATCATTATATCAATTAAATTAAATATTATTTTAAAAACTAAAAAAATTATTAGTATCTAAATAATTTCTATTATTAATATAAACTAAATTTTAATTATTTATCAAAATTTTAACTACCAAATAATTTAGATTTTATAGTTATAGCTAATTAGATATAAATTTAGAAATTAAAATATAAAGTATTTGGTAGCTAAAATCTTAATAACTAATTAAAAACTAATTTATAAATTTTATTAATAATAAAAAATACTTTAAATATTTTTTTTAGTTTCTAAAATAATATATAATTTAATCAATATAACAAATTTTATTTTGTTTTTAAAATTAAATTTTAATATTTTAAATTTCTAAGGATTTTTGTTTTTGTTTTTATATATAAAATAAACATATGTAGAGAAAAAATCCATGCATGAACCCATGCATACATCAAACAATCAAACACCATACTATTTGATATGTCTAACATATAATGCCTTTTTTAGTATTCAATTATACAACTTTACTTTGATTTTTAATAGATAAAGCAATTGGCGACTTTAAGAATAAACTATATTGAATTTTTTGTTGCCTTCTGATGACGGTTTCCCTAATGGGATGGCTGCGATAAAGTTTGTACAAAGCAATCCTAAATTAGTCCTCCTTTTTTTTGTTTCACTTTAAATTAAATTAGGAGGGTTACTTCAAAATAGAGAAAGCAAGGAATAAAATTAAGAAAAAGAGATATGATGAGGACATATTTTAGAATTAGAAAGAGTGAAAAAAAAGGAAGTGAAAGGAAAGGAAGTAATTATGATTAGGTGCTATACGATGATGCTCTTTCTATCCATTGTCAACATATATGATTCACAGCGTGTGAATGTTGGGATTCTGTCCTAGATTTTCCACAACAATTAGACATGAATCTGTTAAAGCATATCTAGTTAATATACGACGGAGGAACCAAAAAAGTCATAAAAGGAGGCGAAGGAATTTAGTTTAATTTCTGGGGCATTTCCTAACTTTTCTTGTCTCCACTTTGCCTGCAAGCTGGAATTAAGTGTTGCAACATAATTATGCACCTTCGCAAGAAATTATTAGTTACTTCTAAACATTTGTAATCACAACTTTTGTCTGTGAATTCCTCAAATAAAGTTTTAGTTTTAATTAAAGAACACGAAGGCAACATGTATGTAAAGAATTGGACTAAATAAATAAATATAAAATATTTAAGGATGTTCTATAACAAAAGAAAATATTAAACAATAAAGACTTCCAACATATTTTACAAGATCCACGAAAACTATTTTATGCATATTCTTGTCCCATATAAAAAACCAGTAACTGAAATGTTCTTCTAAAGTCCTTGCTCAATTAATCTAATGTAAATACATTAGAAAAACAGTTGTTTATTTATGATATACGTACCTGCCACACAATCTCGTAAAGCATAGATGTCTTTCAGAGAAAAAAAACACTTGCTAAAAAAATGTATGTATACAATATGCATATCATGTATGTGTATACACATTGCTGGTTTTTGTCTTGTTTAAAATGTGAATAAAAAGCCTCATTTTGTGGGGAAAAGCCTGTGAGATTGGATTAGACAGGTTTGATGATGAACCCTTACTGGTTAATTTAAATGATGAGAATGGCAACTAAATCGGGTTTTGCTTTAATTTAAATGATATTTTGATTAGTAGATGAACTCATTGCCTTACACTTTTGTGACAACAAAGGCCCTCGTGGGTCTATCTGAATCAAAAAGTCAAAAATTATTCCTATGCGAGCGAGAACGACAAAATATAAGCCAATCCTCAGAGTTTTAGTTGATGTGACTGAAGCAGAAATTGCTTTATTTTGTATTTTTCCTATATTAGGGGAGCACAATCATGACCTAAGCCTAAAAAGAAGTAGAATGTATCAGTGGTGAGAAAGGGGTGCACGCATCAATAGAATTGCTTTTAGTGGAGCAGCTTTCATGGCTTATGCACCTGCAAAGCAAATCTGGGCCAGTTGCAGCTTCACTTAAAATCAGTGCCTCTGCATCTTTTTAGCAGATGTATGTTTCTGGTTTTCTGGTGTGCTGGCCTTTGAAACAACTTAGTTTCTAATGTATTGCCACAAAAGTATATAGCCAAGTAGGGGGTCTGTGTTTTGAGTAATGTAGGAGCTTTTAGGGTTGGAACAATTCTGTAATGTTTCATTTTGTTTATTAAAGGGCTGGATGCTTCAAATAGGTCAGAAATGTTTGTAAAAATTCTACATTATTATTAATGTTAATTATTTATTGTAATATCTTCTTTTAGACACCAAAAGTATGCAGAAGTTCTGAAATTGTGCTTTAACATCGAACTAAAGGATTGAGATATACATATTAATAATAGTAAAATTTTCAATATATTGTCAATAATGTTTGGTATTTTTATTATATAATACTCCCACTTGCAATACGTGTAAGCCTGTAATCTCTAAATTTCGTTCATTTTTTTGTGCCGTTTTATTAATAAACTTTATCCTGGCTTGAAAGATAAAAAAGTCAGAATCTGAAACTTCAAATTAAATTAAAGCACTCTTCACAACAACTTGTGCTTTGGAGTATGTTAAGTCTTCACAAAAAGTGAAAGACGTACAATTAAAATCAACCCTATATTATTGTTTATTTAAAGCTGTGTCTCTATTTGAGTGGTTTGTTCTTGTACAATATCTTAGCAGCTTAAGTTATCAATATTCATGCAGATATATTACAAAGTCAAAAGCTTGCAGATAATTAAGATTATTATTTAATAGCATTTTTAGATCACCATATCTAGCTTAATTATCACTATTAAAAGAATGATTAAATAAAAATTAATTTTATAAATTAAAAATAATTAATTATTATATTAACTAGATTATATACTATTTTAAAAATTAAAAAAAAAATTATTAATATCTAAATTGACTTTTATTATTGATAAATAATTTTTAGATTAGTATCTACACTATAAAAAAATCACTTAATAGAAATCAATTTTATAGACAAAAAATAATTAGTTGTTATAGTGACTAAATTACAAACTATTTTAGAAACTAAAAAAAATATTAGTTTCTAAATTAGTTTCTATTATTGATAAATAGTTTCTAAATTTGTATATAATTAGTTACCAAGGTTTTTAACTACCAATTATTTAGATTCTAAATTTGGTAGCAAAAGCTAATTAGATACCAATTTAGAAACTATTTATCAATAATAGAAACTAATTTAGAAACCAATTTTTTTTTTAGTTTCTAAAATTGTGTCTAATTTAGAAAATATAGCAACTGATTATTTTTTGTTTCTAAAATTAGTTTCCATTCAATGATTTTCTTGTAGTGGTAATTAGCTACTAAGGTTTTAGTTACTAATTATATAGATTTTAAAGTTGGTACCTAAAATCTTAATAACTAATTAGATATCAATTTAGACACTATTTATGAATAATAAAACTAATTTAGATACAAATAATTTTTTTAGTATCTAAAATAATAATTTCTATTTAATATTTTTTTTGTAATATATAACTTGTAATTTGGACATTCGTTATCTTTGAATCATATATATATATATATATATATATATATATATATATATATATATATTGCCACAGTATGAAAATAGTTAATACAAAAAAAATTATATAAAGAAATTAATACAGAATCGTTACACATTTAAGGGAGGACCAGAACTCCTTAGAACATCTTCATTATATTTTGTCCATACTAGAAGGTTGAGTGACAGACCATGTGAGAAACAACTGTGCTTCTTGTACATACGAGTAAGACTTTGCTAACATAATCTATATCTAAGGTACATATGTAGCATAATAGATGTCAAAGTCATGCAACATTTAATACCCTACCTTAATTTCTCTAGCAAAAACATACAAATGGCCATTTTGGTTTCGATCATCATAGTATGTACACCAGCCCCTAGCCATCTAGTTGAGAAATAGTCCCTCCATAAACACTTTTTTTTTTGTTTTTCATTGTGGAATATTTAAAACGCTGGTTGTAATTGTTTGTGGAAGATTTTTTGCCCGGGTGATAGAATCATTCTTGGATCAAACTGGTGTTTTCTTTCTAAGAATTTCAACCATTTGGTACCGAAATGATTTGTCCAATCTTCCTGTGTGCTGTGGTTAGGAAGATATTGCTTAACCTTAATGCCAGCATCCCTACAGAACTCCAAAATTTCTCTGTTTTGAGCATCATGTGCTTTCCAAGAATCAAACCCACTTGAGTGCAAAAATCCAACTGTGTAGAAGACATCCTCGTCTGGTATTGATGCAGACATCCTATCGTCCCACCTGGAATTAAATTTCATAGTATTAGTCACTGTTCTCTTCTGAATTTTATAATAAAAAACGATAGGGTCGAAGTGTGAGGAATTAAAAAGAATTGCATCAAGAGTGTGTGCATGCATTCAATGCTTACTTATTTCTATTCATAGGGTAAACCAAGACTGGTCCAGAGGAGATGTTTCTTTTAAGAATTATATCCATGAATACTCCTGAATTAAAATCCAAGATTTGAGATTTCGGTAAAAACAAATTAAGCCATGGGTGAGGAACCTCCCACAGTCCTTGTGACTGAAGCTTTAACTCTCCACTTCGGACTCTATTCAAGAACTCAACGTATGAGACATTTTTCTCATAATAAAATCCGGGGATATAGGCCAGCCCTTGGAGCAGCACATGAATTTCCTAGAGACAAAAAAAGAAAAATATTAGTATCATTTTTTAAATGCACAAGATTTTTGTACAGTCCTACAAATTTCTACATAAAAATCTAATATGATCTCAAAAAGAGTAAATGCACAAGATTTTTGTACAGGCATAAAGCTATATAGCTATCTTGGTTATGAAGGTGTAATCCAAGAATCACACCATATATATCTAGGCATTTGCTTTTTGACTAGTTGGGACAGTGGCTTTTGTTGTTTGAAAAGAAATATGATCTAACTAGAATATGATATGAGTGGAGGATACCTTGTCCACATTTTTCTCGGTTTGGTCGTCATAATATTTAGCCACTTCAAGACAGTAGAGGATGCCATGTTCAGTTATTAAAGAAGCTATTCTGGGATGGTCAGATAGAGGGAAGAAAGAGGATCTCCAATTATTTATGGGGCCTTGGTTCATTAGCAGCATCCCTTCCAAAAAATCTAATGCATTCTTTTGTTTCCTTCCATTGATTGAGATTAATCGTTCCTGGTCTTTGGTAAAAGCAGAAAAGTCACTATAAAGTAGTCTGACCCACTTAACCTGCATGCCAACAAAAATTCACCATTAATAGTGTCTTATACTAGTAAACTTACTAACGAAATAGAATATAATAAAATGAGATATATGAGAGAGAGACGTATTTATGTATGTATGAGCGTATGTGCACACTCTCACCACTAGTCCAATCAAAATTGGAAAGGTAAAGTAAAGAATACGGCTGTAAAATGTGGTGGTTTCTCTTTTTTTTTTCACCAATAATGAATAAATAAAACAAAATAATTTAGGAATATGAAATATTTTAAGAATATTCTAACCTTATAGATAATACTCAAAATACTTTATATAAAAGGTTCAAGAGTCAAAAATAAATACTACAATGTTATATCTTTCAGTCTCCTAACCAAACAACGTACACATATCACGCAATAGATAAAAAATACAAGCTCCAAAACACCAAATCGACCAATTCAACATCACTAAACATCTTTCGTAACTGCGGTAACCAACTCAAGAACCTGCAACAAACAATGGCACTCAACCCCAAAAAATGGCTTGTCTATGTATACATACATCTATAGTCTCATGGAATGTATGCATTGACTCTTGAAGGTCTTTTCAAAAAGAGAAACTTCTTGTTTGGTTTGATAAAGTAGATAAGGTTTTAAGTCATGGAAAGAAAGTGATAATAAAACATGAGTTTTTCTAATTCTATTGGTTCAGAGCTTGAGATCTAATTAAGATCGTAATAATTTCAAGAGTAACGTCTCCATTGTTTTTCAAACTCGTATTATGTATGCTTTCAAAATTTCATATACACATTAAGTGGTTGAAACTCCTACGTACTCACAACTCGTCTTATTTTCATTTGTGTATGTGTTGTGTTTATCATGGATGACTAATACACCAACATAAAATGAAATGCACAGTGGGTGCCAACTGCCACTAGGTATGTAAACAAAATGACTTTTCGAATGACAATTTGATTTGGAGTCTATGAATTGTTGGTGGAAAAGGTAGAGACAAAATTCTAGTCAATTGTCTTTGAACGTACCCTTTTAGGTGCTGTCTCAAGAGCAATTCTCGCCCTTGCTATGACTCCAAATTGTCCAAAGCCTCCAAGAACCGCGTTGAATAACTCCAAGTTCTTCTGCGTAGAGCAGGTTACGAACTCTCCTTTTCCTACAAGTAGACGACAAAAATTATTTATTAAATTGTACAATTAATTAGATGCATTTTCCATATTGGTATTTATGTCTTTTCATATGAATGAATTTGACCAACATAAAGTTCATAGAAAACTATGACCGTGGACCTGGTACTAAACCCATTGCTCACCCATATTGTAGACAAAGACTGTTCCTGTTCTAGAGTTCACCAACCACATTAGCTGGGTTTATAAGACGTCTTCAACAAATCATATCTTATACATTTAGCAGAATATCTATGACAGCTCTTTTAAGAAAACGAGGCAATAGAAATTTGCAAAACTTAAGGTACGGTTGCTATTGTCTCCCACTAAAATAAAAACAGTAATAATTACTAAGATGAAATGTGGATTTTATTAATTAGAAATCAATCCTTGTGTGTAGGAGAAATTGCGAAGAAACTTCATACCAGTGATAACATCCATTTCATGAACGTTGCTGATTTGAGGTCCATAGCGGAAAGACTGGCCACTAATTCCAGCGTTGGAAAGCGTTCCTCCCACGGTCAAGTACAAATAATCAGTCCAAGAAACGGGTGCAAGTCCATGTTCTAGTGAGGCATGTAGCACATCAATCCAGAGTTGTTCCCCTCCAACATCAGCATAGTGACCTATCAAAGGGTCCTTAGAGACACTAATCGAAACCCCATTTCTTTGTTTTCTCAGGGTGGCCATGTCAACCACCACCCCATCACGAGCCATGGCTTGTCCATGATGGGAGTGGCCTTGGCCCCTCGCGGCTATGTGAAAAGGGGCAAGGCTGTTGTATGAGGATTTTATCAAGGTGGCTATGTCCTCTATGGAAGATGGATGAAACACAGCTGCAGGGAGTTCATGCACGATATGACCATAGTCACTAGAAGCCATTTGAATGGTTTCAGGGTCATCGTGAAGCTTATGGAATATATTTTCAAAGTCAAGATCTGGAAGAATCAGACCTTTCCATTGCTCGGTTTTGCCCTCCGTGTATATCAAACGGGTTATGGTTACTACTAGTAGTATGAAGTAGGTTGAAGAAGGGTAATTCAGTGCCATTTTTTGGAGAGAGAGAGAGAGAGAGAGAGAGAGAGTACTACTTGTGTAGAAGAAGATAATTAGGAGAAAAGTTTGGTGTTGTGTTGTGGTGTGGTAGTGGGTGAAGGGAGCTGGGATATATAAAGAGAGCTTGCATGAGAAAAAGAGGGTTTGGAAATAGAAAAAAGATTATGCACACTTTGTTGGGGCTGTATGCATATGGGGATGGATCATGGAAGACAGAAACAAGAAAGAAAGTGAGAAAAAGGGTACACGTAAGAGGTGATGCGATCTAGAAGAAAGAAAAATAAAATATAAAAATACAGGTAAGGTGAATGTAAAAAGGTGAAAAAAAATACTATAGTGATATCATATGTTACATCCTTAGGATGAGAAGGGAAATTACAATGATATTGCGCAAGGATTGGGGTGGCAAAATGTCAAATTCAAAGATATGGTGGAAATGGAAGAAGATAATAGAGTCTGAAGGTTCATGTGAATTGTGTGGAAACTATTAAAAAGAAAATAATTCATTAACATTTTGTTTCTTGTGACAGTGTATGAATAATCATGTACCACGAAGATTCCCAGCCATGGAACATTTCAACCCACAGATTTCTACCATTTTTGTGGGCTATAGCGAGACCAAAATGGGATTAGTGAAATCTGGCCGTTGATATATATCCAACATTGGTCAAGCTTGGTCAAGTGATGTATATAAATTACTTACCCCCCACACATTGATTTTTTTTATTACCACTTGGTATTGGTTAAGGATGAAAATGAGTCAAAATTAGGTAATTATCAAAAGGATCTCTTAAGATATGTTTTGGGGATCAGAGAACTTGTGATTCATGAAACTGTTCTGCATCCAACTTTTGTGGCTCATGGAGGGGTAATAACAATGGGAACGGAGGGAGACATGACACCGGATTTTCTTCAGGCCAAGATTTTGTCTGTGAGCATCTAAAGCAACATGTAATCAATGAAAAGTCAAGCAGGGAAATGAAACTATAATTATACCCACCAACGTGTTTGTCTCACTACAGTTACAAATCACTTAACACGTTTCCATGTATTATTTTCCCTCACATTTCATTTCTTCATACCCAAATAAAAATAACTTTGTCCGATTCCGTGCCATTATTAGATAGGTAATTAAGGAGAATGTTCATTATCATTAATTATTAGTTGCCCCCCAGTGTAAATATACCTAACCGACCAATTCTTCTTTTGCTGCCTTTTACATAATATATGAGACTAAAGAATATATTACAATCCCTGGCATGCATCGTATAAAGTAATCAAAATATGGGAACAACATGCACATGCATGATAGCTAGCAATTTAATTTCTCTCTGGCTAGCTATCTCCCCTTGTATACACTACAATTTGTTATCAAAGTATATATTATGTATGCATTAAATTGCTCTTTGTTGGTTACTAGCTAGATTAAATAAATTAGACAAAAGACAAAGAAGAGATCTGAGTTTCTAAACAAATTCTATATGCAAATTTGACTAACAACTAAAGGGTGTTCAATGAACAATCTTTGACTTGTAGATCACGCAGGTAAGAGGAAGCTATCAGGTGATAACAAGACCTTCCACCATGCAAGTCTCTGTGAAACCATATTCTACTAATGCTTTCTATTGAAGATTGTAATCTTTGACGATGGATGTTACATGCATGACTAAACCAAAAGATAAGAAAAGACTTACAAGGCTAGGCGTTAAGTTATAGGATTGACTAAGAGGCAAAAGATATATATTGATGCTGGTTGGGGATACACGTATATACTCACATCACATTCTTGAATTGATCAAAATACACAACTTTCATCATGTTCAAACACTAGTAGTTAGGTCTTCTACCTAATAAAACGAAAGTGTGAAAAGAAAGGGTTGGTCTTGGTATACATAATAAAATCCTACTGTTTTTAACACAAACACACTATATATATATATATATATATATGTGGTGTCAAATTTTATATAGTACCATCTTTTGTATTTTTTGAAATGTTTGGTGAAATTGATATTCAACTCAACGAGAATTGCAATATCCTTACTTTAACACACTTTTTGTAGTACTATGAGTGATGAGAATATGCAATGAACCTAAGCTTTCATACCAATATTTCCGTTTCTGATAGATCCTTGTAAATGACTCTTGTAAAGCCATATCACACAGATACATACATATCTTCACCAATATACATAGACAAATATGAAAAGGTAGAGGGGGCTGTCCCTTGTCGTTTTGTCCAAAGTGACTTTTAAATTTTACCAGTTGTTGTTTCGCGGGTTCAGTACAAAGAAACACACAAATTTTGGCATGCCAGTTAATGCTAATAGAAGGAATGAAACAAAGTAAGACACTGTTGTGCACTGCAATGGGAAGTAGAGGGGGGAGTGTTTCTTAGATATTGAAGATCTTTTTTGGGATCTATCACGTGGTCCCAAAACCAAAGGCGACGAGAAAACAATAACATTTCAAACAAAAGTATTCATTTCACATTTGCAAGCATATCATCTCATAGATTCTGAATCCTGGTTTAAACCAACCTTATCATCAAAATCGTATCTTCCTCCAGACCACTACTGAATGGTTTAATCAGTGAATTTTAGAGAAGCACAACACACCACACAGGTAAAAAATCAAAGCAAATTATACACTGTCAACTTTTTACATATTTATAATAAAAAAGTGTTGCTTTAAAAGGTAATTATAACTTGTTAACAATTCAATAAATTAATATTTTAATTATATTTATTTTAATTTTTTAATTTAAAATACTAATATGTATTATTATAATGACTTGTTAAATGAATGTTTTTACCTTTTCATGTGTCAAAGTATTTTCTTCATAATAAAATTAGATGTTATTATAAGCATTATTATCTTTTACCAGCTTTTGATAAAAATGATGTAGATGAAAAACAAAAGAGCACATGAAAGAGAGAAATAAATTTGAATATCCTACATGCATGCAATAATCATACACAAAAGAGTTTTACAAATAAAAAAGAAAAGAGAACCCCAAATATAATGGGCTACGCTAAAGAGGTCCAAAGAGGATAAAAAAGAACCTATTGATAAAACTTATAACTCTCCCCTCAAGTTAGTGTGTGAATACACAACATTCCAAACTTAGAAACGAGCTTGCGAAAAACGTCATGATCCAAAACATTTGTAAACACATCATTAGGTAGCTCAACATAATGTATGGGAAGAAGATGGCACCATCGTTGATGAAGCTTTTCTCCAAACCACAATACAATAAATGTCAATGTGTATCGTTAATGAAAAATACTATTGTGTTGCAATATTGCAAGGAGTGATATGTAGGTCCTCAAGTAAATAGACCAACCATTATACCTCGCAGCAGGTGGAGACCAAGCTACGATACTATGCTTTTGAGGAAGACCTAGATATGGTACTTTGTTTCTTGGTTCTTCACGCTATCAAAGAATCTCCAAGGTAAATGCAAAAACTAGTAGTAGAGCGACGTGTAATAGCACAAGGAGCCCAATCAAAGTCACTAAAAACTTTTAGTTGTATAATTGAGCTTTAAGATAGAAAATACCTTGCATAGGTGAACCTTTAACATATTTGAGGATGCATTGCACGACTTGGTCATGATGCTTTGAAGGAGTTTGTACAAACTAACTGAGAAACTGTACTGCAAAAGTTATACCAGGTCTAACGTTAACCAAGTACAACAATAGTCTTATGATTCTTTGATATATTGGTGCATCATGAGTGCTCACATTTTGATTAAACAAGTTTTCGTTCTTCTTAACCATAGGAGTAGTAACGAGTTTAGCATTCAACATCTCAATATCAACAAGAATGTCAAATGCGTACTTTCTTTTGCCAATGTGTATTTCCCATGAATTCTAGCAACCTCCACACCAAGGAAAGAACTTTAACTGACCAAGATCTTTAATCTTAAGCGTTAAGAGATTTTAACATCTTTGATATTACTCATACAATTTCTTGTTAACATAATGTCATCTACATATACAAGTAGAATAATAAAATTCAATTTGTTGTTTCTAATGAAGAGAGAACATCACCATTAAGCTAATTGAAATTGATAGTATGAAGGAACAAAGTAAGTTTTTCATACCACTATTTACTTGTGTATTTTAACCTATATAATGATTTTGTTAAATGACATACTTGATTGGAGTGATACCAGGAGGCAAAATCATGTAAACTTCCCCTCTCAAGTCTCCATGACTCGTAACTCATATTACCACCTCTATTATTCACTATGATTTTGTTGAGCATTGTTGATCAAAACCTTTGTTTCAAAACTAACAATCTCGTTTAGTGTCTTTCTTGTTGAAGAACCAAAGAAAAACATAATTAATACTTATAAGTGGTTCTATAAGCAAAATATGAGTATTCACGGTGTTGTGTGTTTCTCCCAGACCCTTTAGAAAACACATGACACGCTCATATTCTCTATAATTAGCAATGGTTTTAAGATGATTACAACTCCACCTCACATTACAAATGCATGTTGGCACTAGCGTGAAGAGTCTAATTCTTCCAACGAGATCTTTGAATCCATATAGTAACTTGTAATGGTTCTTTCTACTTGTTTGATTGAGTTAATTTCTTGAAGAAAGTATGAGATGAAAAAGTGATTGTTTTTCTAAAATCCATCCTTATGATCATCTGATATGTCCTTCCCATTATCAATGTAAATTGTACTTTGAGAAATTTGTGTAGTTAACGTACACGTGATCCAAGAAATAACCATAACATTGTATTGGTCTCAAGCTTTATAAAGGTCATCATCATGCATGGGTTCTAAGGTCTCTCTATTCACGAACTTAAACTTGTTCTTCGACAATAAGACACACTTCATTACTCAATTCTCAAAATGGTATTTTGATTTATCAAATTGTGACGTAACGAGAATCATTTTAGGACTCTCACCTGGGCACAAATAGAAAGCGCTTGAAGAGTTATGTGGTAAGCCCATAAAAAACAACAAGAAAATAGAACAATAAAGAAACAACCAATAAAGACGAAAAAGTGAAGAGGAAGAAGCATAGACAACGAATGCACTAAAGCAGAATGGGATGAGACCACTTTGATACCATATTGACTCTTACCATCTTTTGATAAAAATGATGTAGATTGAAAAGCAAAAACAAAGCACAGACGAAAGAGAAAAAAACTAAATAAACTTTGTATATTATGCATGCATACAATGATCATACACACAAAGTTTTATACACACAAAAGGAAAAGAAAACCCAAGCATAATGGATTGACAAAAAAAGGCTAAAAAAGGATAAAAACATAAAAACAGACATGAAAATAAAACTAAAAAAATTTGTCATATATTGGATTTTTTTTAAATAAGGTTTGAAAATTTGAGTTTTATGTATAGAAACAAAATTGTAATTAAAGGAAAACATCTCATAAAAATAGTTAGGCAAATTCTTTCAACACACCATACCTTCTTCTGCATCTCCATACTTCTTTTAATTCTAACAATACCATTTAATTGAAGCACAAATTAAAATTAAAACGCCTAATCTACATCAACTTTCTTTTAATAAAAATATATATAAATAAAAGATACTAAAAACTCAACATGTCTCAAATAAAGTTTCCTATAAAAAACAAAGTTAGTAAAATGCAAAAATAGAGTACAAAATTTTAAGAAAAATATCTTAACACCGAGGAACGTCGAATATAATTAATCTTCTCACCAACCCTCTCACAATACTCAAATGACTAAACTGCTATCTCAAATGCTGCAATTTGAGAATAATGAGATTGTTACTGTTGGAGATCCCACATCGACTAGAGATGAGAGCCTTTCATAGTATATAAGTGGGTGCAAACCTCATCCCATTGAGCCGGTTTTATGGGGTTGAGTTAGGCTTAAAGTCCACTTTGTAATTTGGTATCAGAGCTCTTCGAATGAAGAGTTCTGCTGCGCTTCTCTCTGATTTTTATTTCCCTCTTTGTTGTTCTTGGTTATTTTATTTTTTCTGTTCTCTTTCAAAATCTTGATTGGTTTTAAAAATCTTTTAGGCAATGTTTAATGAAAACCCTAGTCTTCATAGTCTTAATAGTAGTCACACTATTAAATGCAATTTGTGTGGTAAATATGGTCATACTGAAGCTGTTTGTTTTCACAAAGTGGGTTTTCCTTCTGGTAATATTAAAACCTCAAAGTTTTCTTTTACTAGAAAAGTCTGCACTTTTTGTAATCGTCTTGGCCACACTGTTGACACCTGTTATAAA
>Ga0123342_1005675_pt1 | contig 17880 bp, 8 predicted proteins | sample Turbeawhitnodule_FD_89960 | JGI IMG/M metagenome (GOLD analysis project Ga0123342, IMG submission 89960) | Root nodule microbial communities of legume samples collected from Mexico - Turtle bean Mexico white nodule | ecosystem: Host-associated > Plants > Roots > Nodule | place: Mexico: Nepantla...
AAAGGAAAACTTGTTTTAATTCAGAAGGATAATTAGTTGGAAATGACATATTTTTGAAAGAAAATTGTGGCGGTTAGTCAAATGACGCATTATACTGAAATTTGTGGCGGTTATTAATAACCGTCATATTAAAACCGCCACTTTTTACATGATTTTTTGTAGTGATACTCATTTAGAATATAAAGTAGTAAGTAATTAAAATCTTCGTAGATAAGACTTAGATACCAATTTTAAAATTATTTTATAATTTTTTATTAATAATAAACTAATTTAGATACTTATATCTTTTTCAATTTATAAAAAGGTGTCTAATTTACTCAAATAGTAACTAATTGGTCTCTAAAATTAGTTTTGATTTAATAATTTTTGTTTATAGTATAAGTAGTGGAGTACCTAACATGCTATTTATGTATTTATAATTTTTTTAATTAATATTATATTTAGAGTTCTAATGGTATAAGATTTGACTCTGGTTGATAAGTTGTGCTGAATGGGATAAGATAAGAGTGTGTACAGATTTGAACCACACAATGTCCTTTATTCACTTATCTTTTTTCCTAAGTTTGGTTTGTATTACATTCTTTTTCTTCCTTATATATAGTATGTGAGGATATATTTACTAATCAAATGAGAAAAGAAAAAAAGTTTAAAAATATATTCAAATTAAAATCAGAATTTAAAAAAGTTATATGACTTTGTTTACAAATTAGCTTAGTTTTAATTTACACAAACTACTATAAGACAAAAAAAAATCATTAAATAAAAATTAATTTTTGAAGAAAAATAATTAGTTATTATTTTAATTAAATTAAATATTATTTTACAGACTAAAAAATTATTGATATTTAAAAAATTATTAATATCTAACAAATTATTGATATTTAAAAAATTATTAATATCTAATAAATTATTGATATCTAAATTAATTTGTATTATTAATAAAAAATTACAAACTTGTTATCCATCAGAGTGGCGCAACGGAAGCGTGGTGGGCCCATAACCCACAGGTCCCTGGATCGAAACCAGATAGAAAAAAAAATAGTTTTTACTTATTTATTCTTGGTAACTAAATATCTATAATTAATATAATATTTAATTATTATTTTTATTTAAAATTATTTTATATTTAACGATTTTTTATTATTAAACTACCACTATATATAAGTAAGTTTAAAGTAAATCCATTTTAAACAATAAAAAAAATTAAAGAAACGAATTTGATGACTAAGTTGTTATTGAGAACTTTGTAAACAAATAAATGAAAACAGCAATAAAGTCGTCAGTTTTTAATTAAGCACCAAAATAAACAAAAAAATAATAATTGTTTTTGCTTTTTCCTACTTTTATTTGAAATTGGATGATTTTAAGCACAAATGATAACAAAAACTATACTATTACCCCATCATTTTGCTTTTACCGATCTCGTATTCATGATTAAGGAAGAACATGAATCATGAATGTTTGGATTCGTGTATATAAGAGAGTGTATGAAGATAGAAAAGCTAATGAGAGATTATTTTTTTTCTTACTGCAAAAAGTAAAGTAAAATCACATAGACGAACAAAATTTTACTTTATTGTTCTTGGTTAGCATTCATTTTTGTGTCCACACCTTACATGACATATGTGAGATCAAAGAAAGCATTCATGAAACATTCAAATTTGGAACTTGTTCGGTTAGAGTTCGACTTTTCTCGATTCAGTACAATTTTCCTCTTCGTCTCTTTTAATCTTTTTCGTCTCCTTTTTCCTCTTTCCAATCGGTCTTTTATTCTCTCCTTCATGCCTACCTTCCCACCACGTTCTTTTCCCACTTCGCCTTCTCTTCCAACCCCCTCCTATCATGCCTTCGTGCCCCCTTTTCTAGCAGGATTCGTGACATAATTTTGACTTAGTCAGTCCGACATGGCTTGTCAGCCTCACATTTTGACTGATCAAGCTGATGTGGATTGTCAGGTCAGCCATTTGACCAGTCAGGCCGATGTGGATGGCTAGGTTAACCATTGGAATGGTCAGGTCGACGTGGATGGCCAGGTAAACTTCTGATCCCTGATACCTAATCATCCACTAATATCGGCCCCTTTGACCCTCATGACTTGTTTGGACAATACAAAACCAATATTAAAACTTAGAACCAGGTGAACTATGATCAATTATCCTTTTTAATATACACAACGAATAATCGATTATGTCTTTTTTTAATGGATAATCAATTCTGGATGAATTACAACATGAAAGATAATTTATTAACTGATATATTTTTTAAGCTATAAGTAATTATATAAGATATTTATTCAAATAAAGATTTATCTAATTTTTTTTATGTGAAATTCAAAATTATAAAAATGTAGAAAATAAAGCATAATAGTTTAACAACATATTTTCACTCAATAATCTATTATATACCTTGTCTATAATCGATTATTGTTGTGCACAAACGTTGGAAGAGATTTTGGTTATGGGTTTGAGGCAATCACTTTCATTGAAGCAAAGTGTGAGAGAGCAACACCAACCAATGGAACCATCAAAACCCTAAACATGTCAATACTTTTGTTGGTCTACAAAATTATTATTAATTGTAACGTTTATCTAATATAATATGTAATGATATTTTTATTTAATATGTTAATGTAGTTTATATCAATACATTAAATTGTATTTTTTAATTTAATAGATAATTAAATTTCATAATATTATTAATCATCATATAAGTTAAACATGATAAATATAATATATTATATTAAAAATTCTAATAATAATAATAAAATAAGTTATTAATATTAATAATATAAATATATTAAAAAGATTAAAAATATAAATAATAATGTTGATTAAAATTATTTTTTAAAATAATAAAAAAATTAATTATAATTAAATAAATTGATTCAATAATAATATAATAATAACATTTTTTAATTTTATTCTTTTAACAAATATTTAATAATAATATCAATAAAATAACAAAAATCAAATTATAATATAACAAAAATAAATATATTTATTTATATAAACAATATATAATAATAATATTAATTATAAAAAATAAATATAAAAATAATATTATTATTTAAATTTAAATTTAATTATTCAAATATTTATAAAGATAAGTTTAAATCTGTAAACTTAGACTTTTAGCTTTTTAAAAACAAATTAAAAATTTGCTCGCAACTATCACATCACTCACAAATTTCAATAAAATTTCTTCACAAATTCATTATAACTTTGAATCGAAACAACCCTCTTTTTACAATTTCCTTTCAAATCATTCTAAATTTTTTTCCTTAAATTCTTACAAATTTCCTCTCACAAATTTTCTCTTCAATCTAAATACATCCTAAAACATAGTTTGACAATGTATTTTTCTAGGACAATTTCCCCCTCACCTCCTCATCTCTCATCCTCAAATAAAAAAAATGAAATGATGACTTTGTTTTTTTATCCTTTTTATTGATATTCATATTTTTTTTTAATTATAGAATTTAGAAAATAAAATTGAATTTCAAATTTTAGAGTTTAAGATGTATTTTCTACTGAACTCTAAAATTCAGAAAAAAAAATTGTTTTGTCAATTTTAAAGTGTAGAAAATATTTTTTTTATTCTGAATTCTAGAGTTAGAAAATTCTACAATTTAGATTATAAAATTGTATTCTGATTTTTAAAGTTAGTAAGATCTATGGATTTATAATCTGGAAATTAAAAATAAACTCTACACCTTTTTGACGAAGGATAATTCTAGAATAAAAATATTTATTAAGGTGCAAGTCGAAACTATGGAGGTGGAGGAAGAAATTTCTTGTAGTTCTGAAGTTCAGTAGATTTTGGGCCAAACAATATAGGCCTTAGGGCTACATTTTTCAGGTATTTCAGGGTTCACATTCCATTTAGGACTAACAATATCTAAATTAATTTAAATTAATTAATCCATTATTTTCTCTAGCTATGAATTTTTCTCAATTTCTCGACCAGATAAATATTATACAAACATCATTGCCCTGATAAATTTGTGAATAAAACAAAATTAAATACAAATATTCAATTAAATAGATGGTTCTCCAAATATGTGTATTCATTATATTAATCTATTAGATAAAAAAAAACAATTGATCCAATATCATATTTAAAAGAAAATCTCTAGTTTCTTATATAAGAAATCTTTTTAGTAAAAAATAAAGTTTTGAGAAACTTAAAACTAAAATATTCAATGTGCCCTCACTCATAATTCAAAATTGGTTCAGATTACATTGATAACTTAAGTCAATTGGTGTAATATGTGTCCTACTCATTGCACATTTTAAGTCCATATATTACATCGATTGACTCGAATAATCGATGTAATACGGAAATACATATAACATCGATGAAGTAATCAATGTTATATGTAATTGACATTTTACAACATTCACATCTATACTGATAATAAGATCGAAATAAAATACTTCATAGAATCAATGTAAAATGTCCTTTTTACACTAATATTTATAGCAAAAAATAGGCTAATTATAAACTCTCATAAGATTAACTTCTTCATACTTTCTTGGTTTAAGTTTATCATTTAGAAATTCATTTGTTTAAGTTTTTCTTTTAAAAAAGTAATTTTATTATACATTTTTGGAAGCTACTTTTAAAACTTTTTCGTCTATCCACATCTTTCTTATATACATTTTATAAGTGTTATTTACTCCAAATTTTATATTGAAAGAAATACCACAACCACTTATATAAACTATGGTTTTGGGATCATGTACCCTATTATTAATATATTTTTTCTGATTATTTTTTTATATAAATTAATTATATACCATTTATCCCATTAATATATCATTGATCGGATTATGTTTCTTTAAATAACATTATAAATTTCATTAAAATATAAAATTTCTAAAAAAATAACCAAATAATTTTTCTAATAAATATTGGACATTGATAAAACTTTTGCAATAATAATATGGTTATAAAGTGAAAAAATTACTTATCTTAAAATAATATAAAACATGAGAAGCAACATTTGAGGTGAAAGGACTTGGAATGTAGGGCACCCTTTCAATCAACTGTGTTCTAGATTTGAGATGGCAACATCTGAATCAGAAAAAGCAAACCCAAAACAACCCTAACTTTTCTAACTTTTGCTATGGCCCCATCACATTCTACCTTCACTATTTCACCACAAATCTCACATAGGGATTAAAAAAAATCACTAAATAAAAAATATTTTAAAATAATAATAATTAATAATTAATAACTATATTAACTACATTATATATTAATTTAGATATTAGTTTATAAATTTAAAAATTATTTTATATGTTAATAATTTTTTAATCTCTAAAATATTATCTAATTTATTCGATGATTAATTATTATTTTTATCTAAAATTAATTTCCATTTAATAATTTTTTAATAATAATAAAAATAACAAACTACCATTTCAATAATTGTGTCTTACATTTTTCTAATTTCATTTTATTCAATCTAAGACGGGGTTGGAAGAGAAAGTGTAAAAAAATGTGCTTATTTATGTGTATTATTTTATTTTATTTTTAAATAAAAGTTTTCATGATAGATATCACTATGCAACTTAAGATCTCAGTTAAGCTGACACATCAAGTAACAACAATTATTTGTCATCACATGAAAAACGTATTATTAAAAAAGAAAAAAATAAATACAAAAAATACGGAGACTAGACCAAAACTCATATGTTAACAAAAACGATACATAGTTAGACTATACATATTCATAAAGAATTCTAAGAACAGACAAGATGTAAGTCTATTATACAAATGAAAAAATTCTCAATGAAAAGATTATAAGCATATTATTTTAATTTAATGTTATCAATATTCATATAAAATATATGGTTTTTTATCCTATGTGTGTTACGTGCCTTAATAATATATGGTAGCATGTTTAAAATTAGTTTTAAAATAATAATTTGATATTTAAGTCTAACCTAAGTTTAATAGTTTTGTAAGGTAAAAATTATTTTAATTTATATATATATATATATATTATCTTATTACTTATTTATGTTTTCTTTTCAATATAAATAAGATTATCACAATGTTAGGTAACGAATACTTCTTGTCCATTAGACAACATTCTTTTATTAATTGCTTAGTTTTTTCTTATGTATGATAAGTATTATAACATATAAAAAAGGAGTTCTTTAGGTACATTACATGTGTGTTGGATAAAACACTTTGTAATTAGAATTTTGTAGTTTATATTTTAATAAATTTATAAAAAAATAATTTATAAAGTTTTTTTATACATTTTTATATTTTTTGACGAGCGTGATTAATGTCAAAAAAATTTTTTATTAAAGACAAAATTAGAAAATTCTCTATTTATAAGAAAAAAAAATGATCATGTACCAATTTATATTCCGCGACAAGAAAACAGTTGTGTAATGAGAAAAGAAAATGTCTAGCAAAGTCAATGAGTGTGATACTGTAAAATAATTAAATTAATTTATATCTTTGATTTAAATATGTGAAGATTTTTTCTAAGTTGTTTTTCACAACTTGTTGTAAATAAAATTAAATACTTTAAAGCTATATTGTAAAATTAAAAATATTTAAACATTCCATAACATCACATGCATATTGCTGTTAGCAAATAATAATGTTTTATATGCAATATCTTTTCCAATAAAAGTATATGTACATACCCTTGATATATATAAATTAAAAGTTGTTAATACATCATTTTCTTTAAAAATTAAATTTGAAATATATCACTTAATTTTTATTCATAGCATTTAAAAACGATGTTAATTTTAATGTACAAGTATGGCTTGGAATTCATATTATGTTACCCTAATAATTTATATTTATTTTATATCAACTATATATTATGCCACTATGCGTTTTTTTTTTTGCTTTATTTTATCAATTTTGTGTAATAATATATTTTTATTAAATTTTTAAATAAAAATACATATTTTAATGAATTTTATTTTTAATTTTAATTTTACTATAAGAATATGTCTAAAAAAATATTAAAATTACATCTGGACAATAATTCGAAACAATAGGTGACACAAAGAAGAATGTGTTGGCTAAGATTCATCAACTATTAAACTAAGATTAAAAGCGTATAAGTTGTAAAGAAATAAACATATGCTTACGTAAATGTTAGAATAAGTTCATTCTCGATATCTTTGCTCAATAATGTGATAATATAGATATTGGAAACTAAAATTTGGGAGTAAAATTAGTTTATTTCTCATGATATTTATTTTAATTTCTTTAAAAATTTAATACAATTTAATTTCTTATATTTTAAAAGAATAATGTATGTTCTTAGTCTTTTTAAAAATAAAAATACAATACATTTTGTTGTTATAAAAAAATTAAGTGTCATGGGTTTTAGGAGAGTAAAAGATTCTTCTAAGTTTTAGGAGAGTAAAAGATTCTTCTAACAAGTAATGAACTCTAAAGAAATATATTTCAAAAATTGTAGGAGAATGGTAGAAGGAAAGGAATAAGAAGATCTTTAAGAGCAGTATAATCGATTATATTGAAGTCTTTACAATGGTGCAATTGAAGATATGGTTATGGTAACATCGAAAGTATGTTTAACGTATTTTTCTTACTCGGATTGGTGTCTTGAACCGTTGGTTTGTATCAATATCTATTAAAAAACTTTAGGTGCGGCATTTGCAAGGGTTTGTTGTAGGTGGAGTTGTTGTGTGTTTTGTAGACTTGTGTTTATTACAAAGTGGACTTTAAGCCTAATTCAACCCCATAAAATCGACTCATGAGGTTAATGTTTGCACCCACTTATATACAATGAAATGTTCTCATCTCTAGTCGATGTGGGATCTCCAACACATCCCCTCACGCCGAGAGTGACAGCTCGTGGGATAACATATTATGGGTGGTCTGATAACGGCCCGATAGCGGGTGACATGATAGGTCCAACAAACACTCGTTAGAATAGGCTCGAAATGGTTCTAATACCATATAAGAAAATTTGTATGTAAGAAGAAAGAAGACATCAGTAACGAGTCCGATAGAAACCTCGTACAAGGCTTTACCGCCGAGCAAATTCAACAATTGGCAAAGGCTATTTACTCGCTCAATAATAACGGTAAAAGTGACACGTTTGTTAGCGCTGCAGGTCTGCTTGCCCATAACTCGTCTATTAATTCTGCTTTTACAAAACCATGGATTTTGGATAGCAGAGCAACCAATCATTTTGCATCTCATTCACAATTTTTCACACACACTTCATCATAATTTATTCCAAATGTTAATCTGTCCACAGACTCCATCTCATCTACAGACACAATATCACTCTCAAAGATGTTCTTTGCGTTCCTTCTTTTAATTTAAATCTCATGTCCGTTAGTAAGATAATCAGTTCACTAAATTGTTGTGTCGTCTCCACATGGTTGCGTTTTGCAGGACTTGGCTACGGGGAGGATGATTGGCTCGGGTAAACAACACACAGACTTATACTACATGTCCCCTCTTCCAAACCAAGCCCACACATCTCAAATTTCAATTGACCCTGATTTATGGCACAAGCGCTTCGGACATCCTTCTCCGATGTGTCTACAACTTGCATCTTCCTTACTACCTATCCCTATCAGTAAAAATCTCATTCTCCATTTAATCTATTGCATTGTGACATTTGGGGTCCTCATAAAACCCCAACATCTCTTATACTAGATGTACTTGGTTATTTCTTATGAATCACAAGTTTGAAACCCAACATCTCTTATAATCATTCATTACTTTTGCACAAAATCAATTTCAAACATCTATTAAAACCATCCGCGTTGACAACGAATTGTAATTTATTTCTATGCGTAATTTTTTTCTCAAAAAAGGTATTGAATGTCAACGCAACACTCAACAAAATGGAGTAGTAGAACGCAAACATAGATACATTTTAAACACAACACGAGCCCTCCTATTTCAGTCTCATTTACCATTAGAATTTTGGGAGAATGCGTTTTAACCGTCACATATATCATTAATCTCTTGCTAACACCTTTACTAAAAAAATAAATCACCTTTTGAGATGCTATATAATCGTCCACCTTTTGTTATGCAACTGTTGTTTCACCTAAGCAAAAATTTAATTTGCACGCTAGACAGTGCATCTTCATTGGTTATCCTCTCAATAAAAAAACATACAAATTATTTGATATAGATGCCGACACTTTTTTTACAAGTCGGGATGTCATTTTCCATGAAAGTGTTTTCTCATTCTGCCAACAGTCTCAGACACAATCCTCACCTCCATTACAAGTTATTTTGCCCACTATTGACATTATCTTACCCACTCGTATCCAACATTCACTTAATCAACCTTCTTCTCCTACTCATCACAATGCACTTGAACCTCCATCAAACCAACATTTTTCTCCTACTCGTCACAATGCACCTGAACCTTCATCAAACCAACCTTCTTCTCCTACTCGTCACAATGCACCTGAACCTTCATCAAACCAACCTTCTTCTCCTAATCGTCATAATACAGCTGAACCTCTAGTAGACCAACCTTCTTCTCCCATGCCAAGAAGTTTAGCATCAATTACCAAACTTTCTCCAACCGACACCTTCCTGTTCGACGATCCAGTCGCACATCAACCCCACCTTCCTGGCTTCAAGACTACGTAATGGGATCCCAAGCCAATCATTCGACCACTGTCCAAGATCTGCCAAATGGAACCATGTATTCTATGCATCATTTTCTTTCTAATTCACGATTTTCTTCACATAGTGCATATCTTGCTAACATCACAGCCACCAAAGAACCTCACACTTTGAGGTGTCTCCTCACCATTGCAGCAACCAGAAATTGGTTTACTCACCAGCTAGATGTGCAAAATGTCTTCTTACATGGCACATTGCATGAAATTATTTATATGGACTTGCCACCCGAGCATCATCGACAGGGGGAGAACATTGTATATCGACTTAACAAATCCCTTTATGGTCTCAAACAGGCATACCGGACATGGTTTTCAACATTTTTTCACGTGATTAAATCTATAGGATTTCAACAGTCCAAGACATACTACTCTCTATTCACAAGACAAAATAACTCATCATTTACTGCCCTTTTGATTTATGTGGATGATATTCTTTTGACAGGAAATGATTTGGCAGAAATTTAGCGTGTTAAAGATTGTCTATTACAACAATTTCGCATTAAAGATCTTGAAGACTTAAAATATTTTCTAGGGATTGATTTTTTCTGTTCCAAAGCTGGTATTTACATGTCACAAAGAAAATATGCGCTTGATATTTTGCAGGATACAGGACTCAGACAGGTGCTCGTCCAGACAAATCCAATGGAGCAATACCTAAAACTCACACTAGACGATGGAGAGTTATTAAAGGATCCAATCAAATATAGGTGACTCGTACTCACACTAGACGATGGAGAGTTATTAAAGGATCCAATCAAATATAGGTGACTCGTTGGACGACTGATATACCTCATGATTACTCGCCTTGACATAGCATTTTCGGTTCGGACCCTAAGTCAATATATACAGGATCCACGAAAAGCTCATTCGGATGCTGCAATTCGAGTCCTAAAGTACATCAAAGGATTGCTATTGCCATCCGGAAACAATCTGACATTGATAGCTTATTGCGACTCAGAGTGGGGAGGCTGTCAAAAAACTCGGAGATCAGTATCTGGGTATTGCATTTTTCTTGGTTCTTTTATTATCTCATGGAAGTAAAAAAAAAAGACAAACGTATCAAGATCATCAGCGGGAGCAGAATACTGCGCGATGGTCAATACTTGTTTGGAGATAGTTTAGTTGCGATATCTGCCACATTGTGCGAGAAAAATTACAAGTCGGATAATCAGTCATTCATATGCATATGTACCGACACAGTACCATCTCGCAGATATTTTTACGAAGGCACTAGGCAAGGAACAATCTTTGACACTACGACATGATCTTCACCTACCAACTTGAGGGAAGTATTAAGAAAATAATAATTATCAAACTATACGCAATTATTGTATGCAATATTGTACGATATGTACGATATTGTACCCAATTATATGCAATTAATTAATAATGATAGAATCTCATGATGAGTGGATCTCTACCTAATCAGATTGTAATTTGGAGGGAGAAAGTCTCCCTACACTAGTTTATATGTGGGTACTATGATAGAGTAAGTTTTTGTAGATTATGCTATTTAGTTTTAGTTAGAAGGTGGTTTTTTTAGAGTTAGACTTAACTATGCCTTATTGTATAAAGGTTGGGTATCTCTGAAATATCTCTATTAATTTATTTATTTTTTGATAAAAAACTATGAAAAAAAATTATAATTTATTTGATTAATTCATACATCTTTTCAAACAACTCTTGCATGACATATACGAAGAAGCTAAGAATTATTTAATTGACACATTTACCTTTCTTACAAAATCTTTGTTTTTTTGAGATTATCCTTGCAAACTAACAACAAGTGTTTTAAAATTCCATTTGAAAGAAATGAAATATATTTGAGGAAAATATTTTTAATATTTTTTTTTAATCTTTAATTCATTTCTCTTGTCAATCCTTCTCTATATTCGTGATGTTATATATTAATCTTTTCTTCTTGATTTCTCCTCTTGGGTTATAGTTGCTCCATCTTCTTATAACATAAAAAAAAAAACTTACTCAATTCAAAATTATAATCAATTATAATAAATTTATTATTTGTCATTTTATATTTCATGACCATAAATAAACAAATAATTATCATACACAAAAATATAATTTTAAAAAGGATTATATAAATATATATCCTTATAAACTAAAAATAATGAAATATTATTTTTTTTCATTTATCTTATATATTTTTGAATAGAGGAATTGAAAAGGTAGAGTTGAGATGTATGAAGTTGTGAAAAATAAAAAGGATATGGATGTTGTAGGATAGGGGTGCATTGTTTATCTTGATGCCATTAACCATTTCTTGTTCCCTTCATTTATCACTTTATTGCATCAAACTCATAACCACAACATGTGATTATATGAATAAACTCCACACTTCACTCTCATGAACATGTTCTTGCATTTTTGTCTTTTGCTTTTGGATGCCTTTGCCAAATTAATGGTCACCAACAATTCAACCTTTGTTTTCTTTGGAATGGAAACTTTTGAACAATCACTCATTCTTATCAAAATAAAATAATTATCAAAATCAAAATAATTAGTTATTATTTAATTGAATTAGAGATCATTTTATAAACTAAAAAAACTATTGGTATCGAAAATAATTTCTATTATTAATAAAAATTTATAAAATAATTTTAAATTTGTATTTAACCATTAACTATTAAGATTTTAACTATCTATCTCTTTATATTCTAAATTAGTCTCTATTTGTCTTTTAGAGACTAATTTAAAATCTAAAATATTAGTCGCTAAAACTTAAGTAGCCAACTTATATACAAATTTAGAAACTATTTTATAAATTTTTATTAATAATATAAATCACTTTAAATATGAATAATTTTTTAGTTTTTAAATTTATATATAATTTAGTCAATATAGTAACTATTTATTTCTATAAATTTATTACTAACTGATATTTTTTTAAATGAATGATATGACACATTTTTATACTTTAGGTTGAGTAGTCTAATGTATTTAGAGCATGTATTCCTTTAATGTTCTTATAAATTATTAGAGTTTTTAATTTTGGTATAAGGATTGAGATATTTTTAAAGTATTTATTTTTATTTTATTTATTTTTGTTGATAAAAAAAATGCACTATTCACTAGGTTGCTAATATAGATTTCTAAATAGTATGATTTCATATCACAAAGTTTATTCTCCAAATTATTTTATTATGATGTGTTACAAAATCATTATAAATAATCTATGATATAATCAATAGATATAACTTTGTTTCAGATTTCATGAAACAATACTCTCTTTTATGAATTCTGAAGTAAAATGAAAAATTTAAGAATATGTCGGTTTTAGTATTTCACAAATTTGCATCTCTAATTCTCATCATTTACAATTTCTAAATAAATTATTAAAATATCTTCACAATGAATTATTTAATTTTTTAAAATTTTAATAACATATGTTTAATTAAAAAGTATTTTTATATTATTTTACTATTATTTTTAATAAAAAAATATTTTATATTCTTTTTAATAAAATGATTAATTACATAAGCAGTTATGATCAAATTATTTTCTTGAAAGACATTTTCCTGTTGAGAAAAGATTAAAATTTAAAGTAATAAATATTTTGGAATAAATTAAAATATTTCAGAAGCTTATAAAATGAATCAGAAGAATTATTATTTACAAACTAGGAGGAAATTGTTATGTACTAATAAGATAAAATAATTGTAAGTTATCATTCAATTATATATTATAAAATAATTGTGTACATATATGTCAAATTAACCTGTTTATTTGTTTAGTCTAAATTTACAAATAAAAAATTAGTAATACTAAACTGAATAAGTTTGATAGTTTTTAAATCAGCATTAAGTTAAGTCAAATTGATCCAATTATTAGGACATATATACCCATATTTTTATACCATTATTATAAAGTGGTGATAGCTTGATAATCTTATACCATATTAGAATTAAAGAGATAAATATTTTCTATCAAAATAAAACAATTTTAAAATTATATACTAAATAAATAAGAATTGTAAACAATATTTTTTTTATTGTACAATGGTCAAAAGGTAATATTTTACTTTTCCATTATACTATTCTTTTAATTCTTTTAATGATCAATGCACATTTAAGGTTGTTTTAAAGTTTTTTTTTACTTCTATCATGATTTTGTTCTTTAAAAATATTTTGGTGGGTTGGAGGAGAAAAAAATATATAAACTATTGTTCTTGAACAGGACTTGGAACTAAGAGAACGATTTGAACACTCCTCTGTCAGTCGGTCGATTTGCACCTCACTCCTTTCTCTCTGTTAGAGTTCCACGCTCTTGCTCTCGCTCTCTCACTCCTCCTCCTCGCTAACTCCGATCTCAGATGCTACATGCAAAAGTCAATCCAAGACTCAAGTTAATTTCATTTGAAATCCATGTTAATTTATATAAATCATGGACCTATTATTATTAATGGACCTAATAAAAGAAAATTAACAAAAAATGAGTCATTATTAGTCATATCGATCGGTCTCAACCGACGACCGAATCAAAATCTAAATCTGAGCCATTAATCCTATTTATATTATATTTGACCTCTATTTGACCTCTTAAGCGATGTGTAACTATATTAAAAATAAAAAACATATTAAAAAATATGGAAGTTTTTAATTTTTTCATACACTTTTTTTTATGTTTTATAAGTATTTAACATGGAGTAATTGTTTGTGGTGGGGTCTGTCATGGGTTGTCTCATTTGCACTTTTTTTATACATTTTGAAGTCAGTCTTCCACGTGCTTCTGGGGACTCTCCATCACCTTCATTACATATCTCTCTTCTCTCTTCTCCTCAATTTTCAGTGCCATTTTCTTCTCTCTCACACTCCTTTCCTTTCTTCTCCCTGCAACTGTCACAACATTGCAATCAGCCATGGAAGAAGCAGCAAGGCACAACAACAATGAAGTTGCTGATGGAACAATGCAATGCATTCACCACCATCACACCAACCCTGGTGCCATCTGTGCCTTCTGTCTCCAAGAAAAACTCGACAAGCTTCTCTCTTCCTCTTTCCCTTCTCCTCCTCCTCCTTCTTCTTCTTCTCCTTCTTCTCCTCCTTCCTTCACTCCACCCCCTCCTCCCTCTTCTTCTCTCCCTCTCTCACACAAAACCAACCACCACACTCCTTTCCTCGTACCAAACAAAAACATCAACACCAAGAACAAGAAACCCTCCACCACCTCCAACTCCTCCTCTTCGGGTAACATAATTTTCAAGCGGAGCAAGTCCACGAGGAGCCACACCCAGTTCATCCACCATCACCACGACTTCAGTCCCAGGAAAAAAAACGGTTTTTGGTCTTTTCTGTATCCTTCTTCTTCCAAGGAAGCAAAGAGTGCAAATGGGAAGCAGAGGGAAAAGCAGAGGAAGAGTGATCACGTGATCATGGAAGAGGACACGTGCTTGAGTTCTTCCTCTTCCAAGGTTTGGAGATCTAGATCTGTTGGGTGTGGTAGCAGGAGCTTCTCTGCTGATTTCTTCGAGAGGATCTCTTCTGGCCTCAGCGACTGCACTCTCCGAAGAGTCGAGTCTCAACGCGAAGGAAAACCCAAGGTTGTAGCCTCTGCTTCTTCTTCTTCTTCTTCTTCTGGTGGTGCTGGTGTTGGGAGCCATTGCATGAAGGAAAGAGTAAGGTGTGGTGGAATCTTCAGTGGGACTTCGTCGTCGTCTTCTGCATCTTCTTCTTCTTGGGTTTCTTCCACTGTGGATGATGGCAGAGGAAGGAGTTGGGGGTGGGCCTTCGCTAGTCCCATTAGAGCTTTCACCACCAAAGCTTCTTCTTCTTCTTCGAAGAGAGACGCTTCTGATAAGAACGCCACGCCTAACTTATCATCCATTCCTTCTTTGCTCACTGTAAGAGGCTGAACTCAAACTATGAAGAAAAACAGAGAGAGTGTGTTTTGGAGGCTCTGTTTTTGTTTATGCACATTAGCATGCTTCGTTAATATAATATTGTAACACTTTCAAGTTCTAATTTTCTCTCACATTCTTTTTTTTTTTTGTTTTGTTTATTGTAGTGTATTGTTGTTCATAGATTATGATTAGTTGAGTGATTCTTCTTTATGATCTATAGACTATGAAATACTCTCTTTATGCCACCATATTTAGTGCAACATATGCATCGATGAAGAGGGAAATTAATTGAAAAAAAGTTTAAAACTGTTATTTTGTCTCAACATTTATAGCGGTTAGTCAATTTCAATTTTCTTTTATTCTCAATATACTACTTTGTTAAAAATGATTCAATTTCTTTTTTTTTATTAGATTAATTCCACATGGACACATGTAAGATGATTTATAAGAGTTGTATGGTAACAAAGAAGTCATCTTTCTCCTTTGCAGTTGCAAAACCAATATAATTTCTCTCATAGTGGGTGAGTAGGAGTTTTGGGGTTAGACTACTGAAAAATAATTTTGGGTTGTCCTTCCTACAAGTTTAGAGTTACGAAATTTTGTTATGTTAAATTTGAAATTTTTTTTGTATTTTTTTGTATTTTTTTTTAATATTAGTTAGATGTGTATATTTGATTCATTTTGTGTTATGACCCTCTTAAAAATCATAGTGATATTGGAGAATTGGTCGATTACAATTTTTTCAAATGGTACAATAAAAAAGTTAGTAACGAAAAAGATGCAATTATGGTGTGACAAAGAAAAAATATATATAATCTAGAAAAAAGTGTAAAGATGTTAACAAAATGAAAACAATTATTGTTAATCATAGTGTATTTTCTTGTTGTAGTTAACATAATTATAATTATGGTGCTAATGTTGTTCAAATTACCATGAGATTGTAAAACCTAGATGTGATTGTGGTCACATCATGTTTGTATTAAGTATATCAAGTCATGTACCATTTTGTAATGTAATATTTAATGAGTATATATAATCTTTACTATAAGTATAAGATTGTTGATATATTTGTATTAAAAAATATTAAGAGGGGAACCAATGAGAACACAAACTTATTATATAAAAGACCATCATAAAGAAGCATACTTAGGTGTGGTTGAACTTCATAACTTTGTATTTGAAAGATATATCCAAATTATCCTACAAATACACTCAAATGAAATAGAGTCCCGATATATTGACACCGTCTGACAGTAACACACATTTGACACTAGAGATGTGTCAATGACGTGACAAATTCAAAATAGGGCAGTAACGTGAATGAGCAGTGAGGCGCGAATTTTAAAATAGGGTAAAAAGAATATATTACATCGGTTCGTTGTAACAACCAGTGTAATATATTATTTTTTTTACTCAGAACATATTACATCGGTTAAACCATATAACCGGTGTAATATATGGCCCATATTCAAAAACTTTTAGAATTTTTTTTCATGAAAAGTGGGTGGCCATAAACGTCACATAACTAACCACTTACAGACACATGAGTAACCACAGTTTTGCGTGTGCCAGTACACGTGGAAGAACTTGTGGCTGGGTAACCAATTCTAGTAGGGTGGGTATCCTGTTTTGCCATGGGTGTAATATATGACCCATATTACATCGGTTAAACCATCCAACTGGTGTAATATATAGCCCATATTAAAAAAAATGATTTTTTTTTTCATGAAGAGTGAGTGGTCATAATCGTCACAAAAGTAACCACTTACAAGCACACGGGTAATCAGTTTTGCATGTGCCAGAACCTGTGGTTGGGTAACCAGTTCTAGTAGGGTGGTTGTAATATATGGCCCATATTACATCGGTTAAGCCATCTAACCGATGTAATATATGACGCATATTACACCGATTAAGCCATCTAACCGGTGTAATATATGTGCTTCTTGTTGCTTCTTTCTCCCTCCGACGAGGTCGCTGCTTCTTTCTCCCTTTCGTTCGACCTTTCCGCTTTCGCTTTCGCACCCGCACTCAAACAATAAACTCTTACGCTCTTACAAAACTGCCACATCACTCCCACAAAATTACAAAAAACTCCACTGCCACATCCTCACCCAATGCCACGTCTGCGGTGTCAAGTTTGTGTTAGTTGACAAATGGGGTTAACAAAACATTTTTCAATAAAATATAACTCTCAATAACACAATTATACTTCAAAATATGTTCGGATAACAAATATATTTGAATATTAGAATTGTAGTTCAAATATGTGAAAAACACAACAAATTAAATACAATAATCACTATAAGAAAATAATTTAATAACAACTAATTTTAGAGAAAAATAATAATTAGT
>Ga0123342_1005676_pt1 | contig 17880 bp, 12 predicted proteins | sample Turbeawhitnodule_FD_89960 | JGI IMG/M metagenome (GOLD analysis project Ga0123342, IMG submission 89960) | Root nodule microbial communities of legume samples collected from Mexico - Turtle bean Mexico white nodule | ecosystem: Host-associated > Plants > Roots > Nodule | place: Mexico: Nepantla...
GGGAGCGCGCATCCGAAACAATCGCCTTCCCGGGCAGCATTATCCGAAGATTATCGGCTTGAACTGCGAAAGCGTAATCCGTGGCAGGGCCGGCGCAGTAATTTGCCGATCCGAGCGCCTTGAAAAAGATACGAACCTAAAACCCGCAGCCTCGGCATCACTGAAATGATGTATCTATATGCTTTCGTTGGATAAATTCGGCATTACGCCTCCCACGACCGGGCTCGATTAGGTATCACGATCACCTACACTATTTTCGCGTAGGGCGCGCTACTCCATCAACGATTTGCTTACCCTCAGCAACTCGTTCGCCCGAGTCTGTGATTGCCACGATCACGTAATCCTCGACCCTGTCTGTGCGTACTAAGCCAGATCGCTCAAGAAAACTTATGACCGCCCGAATTTCTTCTGGGGTTCCGTACATGCCGCATTTGTCCAAGCACACTCCCAAAATACTGTCATTAGAGCGACCACATGCTTCACGGAGCATTAGAACCTGCAAAATCTGCAGAGCTTGATATTCAGACTTGGCTTTGCGGAAAACGTCTTCTTCATTACCGGCCATTCAAATTTCCTATCGAAGCGGAAGCTGTACTGTCCATATTTAGCACTCTCAAAGACTGACGCTTCTGATTTCCTGCAGGTTCAAAATCTTCAGTTCAGGGACTGCATTGGAACGTGAATGGTATGGCCCACGTGTCCATAAGCAGCGATTGTGTTGCGGCGAGAATCTCCAGCTGTCCTTTATCCTGCTGTCGGATCGCCTCTGATTTAGAGTACCCAGGCTGGACCGCGATCATCTCAAAACGATAGTCGAATTCGCTCCAGCGGTTATGCCATTGGATCAGGTCGATAACGCTGCCCTTCTCCAACCTTGAAAGCCCAAACTTCTTCTGTATCGCCGTCTCGCGTTTTCTCAACCGGGCAAACAGAAGATCCGGCCGTTCCCTCCAGCGGATCGCCTTTTGTGTTTGGCCACATACCTCGTAGAGGTCATCCACCCTGGCGGACGGGGTAGGACCGCTCGAATACTTGCAATGGAACATCGCCACAGTGATGACGTCACCATCTTTCTTGATCGCTACGACGTCTGCGGATTCGCCAGAGCCGTCGTCGTCGAAAACGACATCGAACGCACCGTTTTGCAGCAGTTCATCTATGACGCGGCGCTGGATGCTGGTCGCGTCCTTGTTTCTGCCCTGTGACTCCTTCTTGATGTTGACGCCCGACCAGTCCCAGACGACCAAGCGGTCGGGATCGAACGGCGGAGCATGGTCATCAGGCAGCTTGAGCAGCTCGGACGCCAAAAGCATGTTTCCGTCAGCGAAGTAGATATGGGGCGGATCGTCCTTAAACCAGGAGACCAGATCCGTGGTCTTCTTCCCGATGCGGACGCCGCTCGCGGCGGTCGGGGTATAATGCGCACCGGAACCGTCGATTGTCATCACGACATCGACAAACCTGTCATCTCCACCGACCCTCATGACGATCTCGGTTCCGGGCACCTGGGACAGGATGCGGATCTCGCAATCGTAGAACGGGACCGAGACGTCGCCGAAAACCAGATCCACACGGTCGTCATCGACATGGAGGACCGCCTCGGGCCAATTAATGGCGACGGCATGCTTTTCTGGCATCGAGGTAAGCTTGGTGGGCTGAACAAGGCGTCGCAAAATACCGTCGGGCTGGATTGACGAGTCCTGCAGTTTGGTACCGATGACTTTGCACCACTCCATCCAGCCTGCGAACCCATGCACGGACTCGTATGACCAGATCTTACCCTTCGTGGAACACCCGATCGTCGACTTCCCGCTCGCCGTGTAACCCTGGCCAAAGATGTTCGTCTTCATCCGGCCGCGATTGGCGGGATCGTCGGTAAGCTGGGGAGCTATGTCGCTGCCCATGAACTGGGAATACCTGATCGGCTTCCGGACGGCCTCCGAAAGACCCAGATGGCTGAGGATCAAGCGCTTGTAGCCGTCGAGCACCCTGAAGACATCGTCGCCGCGAATTCGCTTCGCGTCGGCCCCGGCAACCTTTTCGGCCAGCCGGGCGTGAAGGTCGCTCAGGTTCGAACTGCTGACATAGAGAAGCTGACGTTCGTCGTCCCAATGGCACGCGTAAAGATGATACGCGGTATTTACGGGTTGCCTCATCGACGTCCATTTGAGCTTCTCTTCGGTCTTCAAAACCCAGATCGCAAGCCGCTCGGCGTAGTTAATCGATGGACCTTCGATAATGGAGCCGGGCCCGTAAGCATCGACGATCCTGTTTGGATCCCATCGTTCGCAAGCGGTCTCGTATACGACCGCGCCGAGGCGAGGTGTCACCTGATCCAGCGGAAAATCCGTCGGCGGCTGATCGAAACCCTCGAACACTTCCTGCCGCCGCTCTTCGCGGGCGGTGTTGCGGGTTCCGAGGCCTTCAAGCAGATGGTTCCAGTCGGCGTCTTCGTTATAGAGCGCCTGTAGGCTGTCCCGCATGCCGGCGGCCACGACGTTGGCGATCACCGTTGCGTCGCCAAGGTCTTTCCTAGTTCTAGTGAACCGCCCGACGAACTGAACGGTGATCGCTTCGCTCTGGTGCTTGTCGTGCAGCGCTGCGATCTTGAGTTCAGGAAGGTCGAAGCCCTCACCCAACATGTCTACGCAGATTACAATCCTGCTTTCGCCGGACCTCAGCTTCCGGAGAGCCTCCATCTTCGCCTTCGAAGAGAGGCTGCTATAGACGATGATGGGATTGTACTCCGGCAGGAGCTGGCAATAGAGGCGATGCAGCTTAATGGCCGTATCGATTATCCGGCAGCGCGCCATCGCAAGGTGAACGTGGCCCTCTGCCTCGTCTTGGACCAGCGCAGCCTTGACAGCCTGGATGATCCGCAGGTCGGCGTCGTCCCGGTCAAGGCCATATATCGGCTTGAAGTGGATTTTTTTGAAGTACTTTTCAGCAAATGCTTTGGCGAGCGGGTAGTTGTAGATGAACTTACCGTCAACGCGCCGCCGATCGGTCCGGTATGGCGTCGCGGTGAACTGCAGGACGATGCGGTTCGCGAACTGCGACCTGAATTCCCGCCACGTCTTGGCCGCGATATGGTGCGCTTCGTCGACGAAAAGGTGGCTGACAAGCTCCGCCATCCTCAGCTGGACTTCTCCGCTTGCCTTGGCGACCGCGTCCATCGTCGTGACGACGACGTTGACCCGCCTGAAGATGTCGTCGACCTCTTCGACCGACTTGGGGATTTCATCGAGGGTCGCAACGACGGGCAATTTCGCGTGCAGAGTGAGACAGCCGCTGTCCTTGAGCACCCCAAGGCTCAGGAACTTCTCCGAGATCTGCGTCCGCAAGGTGTCGCTCGGTACGACGACGAGAAGTCGCTCGACCTCGGCGACGACCATCAGGGCCAGCATTGTCTCGGTCTTGCCAGTTCCAGTTGGCATAACTATGGTTGCTGGGGCAGAAGAAGCGGTCCAATGCCCGAGGGCGGCATGTATCGCCCCTATTTGCGGCTTCCTGAGACCGGGCTGTACAACGATATCGCCAACTATGCGCTCCTCGGCAAAGGTGAACGCGCCTCGCCAGGATTCCCGTATCTCAGCGCACCCGGCTTCGAGTTTCTCGATCGAGATGCTGCTTGCATCGGCTGCGGTGGGTTTGATCCAGACGCCGGGGGTTGGGTCTCTTCGAAACTCCGCGAGACTCACGGCTGCCGGATGACGAAGTATCTCGTCGCTCGGCAGATCCAAATTGGTCTTTCGGGGGATCACTGCCACCTCGCGCCGTCCATCGGGGCTGCGGAGAAACAGACCCCGAACCCGCTTCTCGGTGAATTCGTTCGCAGAGGCGATCAGCTTGCGCCCGGGGTGGCCAAGTTTCCTGACAAAGGCACCGTGGATTTTACCAGCTATCGCGAATTGCGGCGGAAGCGAAATTTCCAGATCTTCTTTGAAAAGCGTATCCACGTCGCCTCCAGGCAAATGAAATGCCGACCCTTGACTCTACCCTCAAAGGTAGTGTGGCTCCCCGGCAGCCGCAACGCCGAGAAGGTCGGATGACCTCTTGCAGGCCGCCTGTTCCACAAGAGAGTTCGGATGGACGATTGCACCACTCGCCCGAATACTGCCGGGCTGGCCCGATGGTATCAAAGCCTCCTAAGCCTCGGATCGCGGCTAGCTCTGCGTCTTCAAGAACGTGGGCGTTTCCTTCGGCCGAATATCCATGATCGTATAGACGATTCTCTCTTCCAGCGCCCTCTTCAGCACCGCGCGGAAGTCGGAGATCGACCGCAGGACCTTCTCCCGACGCGCTAAGCTACGCCAGTTTGCACTTTCGCCCTCTGCGGTTTCCCAGTCCAAGAGACGGACAAGTGCCGTGTGGGCGAATTGCATTCCGTCTTGATCGCTTGCAACAAAGCTCTTCGTTACATGAGTGTCTGAATCGGCATCGTGCTCCGACAAATCCCAGGTTTTGAATAGCTCCTGGACTTCATCAGACAAACTCTCTGCTTTATCTCCATAGTAGTCTGTGAAGGTTATCGAGTCGAAGCGAACCATCCATGTCGATGAGCGCTCTTCTCCATGGGGGTTGCTGTCGAGGAGATCCCCCTTCTTAAAATGCAAGTGCATCCCTGCACCACTGCCGATCCGGTATCCCACATCGCCGACGAGGGAGCAGAGGAGGTTTTGCATCATCGCCTCTTCGAACCGAATATTGTAGTTCGAAACAGCTTTTCGCATGTGTCTCAGCTCAAAGACTGTCCACAAACTGTGGAATTTCCAGGCAACAAGAATCGGTAGCCCCACCAAGCCTGCATAGTTCGACAATTTCTCATAATAATCAGATCGAAAAGAGAGCGTTTTCGAAGTCTTAGACTTCACTTCAACAAGTACTGGAGTAGTAGCTGTTGAAAATGAAGCCAGGAAGTCGGGCACTTGGAACCGGTCTCGCGACGACAACGGCGCCTGAGCTTGATCGAGCTTATGGATAAGGTCGCATTTCCCCAGCCATGAACATAAGACGGCAAACTCATCTTCAACCGGGAGACCGATATTCAACCTGCGGACCTGCTCTGCAATCGCTATAGGATCAGCGTCCCATCCAAGTTCAGCGATGGCATCCTGAAACAGTCTAGCCGCGTCACTCGGGGGGCTTGGAATTTTTCGTTGATCATCCGACAATCTGGGTTGGCTCCGCAGCAAGAGCGTGAACATTTGCTTGACCGAAAACGCTGTTCAACTTGGTAAGAGCAGCTTCGCTAACGAGCTGCGTGAAAAGCAGGGCAAGCCGCACCTTTGGCCGGGAGCACGCCACATAGAGGAGGTTGCGATTACTTTCGAAAAATTCGCCTTTGTCCGCGGGCGGTCCATTATCGAACCACTCAAGCATCTGCACGAAATTGTATTTGTTCCAGCCTCGCCCGATGACCACTAGGACATTCTCGAATTCGGCTCCTTTAACGCCGTGTTTTGTCGCGAATGGGGTATGGCCGTCAATGAAGCGGTCAAGCGCCATGACTTCGACGTAAGGAACGGCTCGCAGCTTGCGTAGCTGCGTTACGGTCCGTGGCTCTCCGTCAAGAGGCTCCACCCCAACTTCAGCTAACCGTTCTTCCCGCGCTTTCACTGGTTCAGGCAATCGCATATGCGGCTGAGCAGCAATAAAATCGATGACGTCCCCAACGCTTCCACTGGCCCTGAGCGCGATCAGGGCATTCATCGAGGTGTTCCACGCTATCTTATCGGCATGTCGCCGGATATTTGGCATTCCAGCGCCGAACATGTCGAACATCTCTCCGTATCGATGAGCAGAGAATGCAGCGCAGGCCGGCTCGAAAGAGTCGCATAGAAACTTGATGTGGGCGTCTTCCTTTTTCAGCCACGGCTCATTGAACTGGCCATAGATCGGAGGAATGCCTGCATATCCCTGCTCACGCGCCAGAACGCTATGACTGAGCATAAGTATCTTCGTCTTGTCGGTGGCAAAATCCCATCCCTCTCCGGCAAGTTGACTCTTGATCAGCTCAAAGTAGGCCTTAGCAGCCTCTGCGGTCGTGTCTCCCGTCCAATGGCCTCCGCCTTGACCAGTGCGACGCACCCCGGTCCAATTATTCGTGTGAAAGACACGCGCTTCGCCTGGAGCATCCGGATCGCTCACTTGTTGCACGAGCGCTGGGCGCATTCGGTTCAAAACCTGAACTATGGCATCGACCGAACGGAAATTTGCGTTCTTATCGATCACGTGAAGCGCAGCATGTTCGACAGCACCAGAACCGTCACCGTAAATCTTCTGCCAATGATCGCCGAACAGACCGATAATCGGTCCGTTGCCAGTATCTAGAAACCATTCCTTCAAAGCATCCACGAACCTCGCATCCGTATCCTGGTACTCGTCGATGAAAAGAATTGGAAAACGGGCAGTCAGGAGAGCCCGAAACTTTTCCAGCTTCATCGCCTCAATCATCAGCAGAAGGACATCTTCGTGGCGGAGCGACACAAGATTGTCTCTGACCGTCGCGAAGCCGAGTTCATAGTGTACGCGCCGCGCTTGAATCCCTTCGTGCGGCTCCAAACGTTCTCCCCAGCCTGGCAGTAGTGGCACCATCTGGCGAAGCGTGCCCTGGAAATCCTGTAGGATCGACCAACAAAAGCCATGAATTGTTTCGGGGCGAACAGCCGGATGAGCTTTGACCCGAGCCGCAATCTCGTCCTTGGCGACATTCGTGTAGGTTATGCATCCGATTTGCTGCCGTTTCCGCAGCAGTTCAGTCCCCGACTTTTCGATCAGATGCCGTAGAGCTTTGTCGAGCGAGTAAGTTTTCCCAGCGCCGGCGCCCGCCTCGAGACGAAAACTTCTCTCTTCGTCAAGGCAAGCGTACATCCTTTCAAGTGCCAGTCTTCCGGCTGCATCGGCGGGGCTCTCGTCGACTTCAACCATTGGCTTCACCTGCACCATGAGATACTGCGGCCTCCGCTACGCCCTCAATGATCTCTGCAGCGAGCTCGGCCGGAACCACGGCCGGGGCATTGGGTCCCTGAGCAAGCCAGCGTAATCCTTCCTTGATATAGCGAGGCACATTCCATTCAGTATCGACGATTGCATGATCGAGCGCGAACGTAGACTTCTTCTGTTCCGCTGCTAATGCATACGCGAGAGCGGCCTGATCGCCAGGACCCAAAGCAAACTTTTGCGGGTTTGCAAGAATGAACGCATCTTCGAAGCTCCGGCCACACGGCCCGACATCTTCTTCTGGAATTTGAAATGCGATACGGCGCGTACCGACAGTTTTTTGATCAGGCGTTTTGGCAATCAACTCCGCAGGTGAGACATCGTGGGCGAACCATGCCTTGATGCAGCCGTTGCTCGTAAACTGTCCATTTGCGACCGGCACCGACACCCGTTTGCCCAAATCATTTGGGCTGACCGAATCGATATCTGTGATGACGAGTGTCCTTAATTCAAGGAAACTCAAAAGGTCGAAGAAGCGGTGCACGTAGGCCCCGCCGACCTCCATTGTCGTCAAATATTGGCTGGCGAGCTTAGCCTCGCCTTCGGCAGCAGCGTCCGTTTTGATGATCATCGTCGGCAAGAGTAGTCTCTCGGCAGTCCCCTCGATAAGAATTGCCTTGTCAGCAAAGAACAGGTCGCAACGCGTTAATGTCAGATACTGATGCAAGAAATTGCGGTCTACTTCGGGTGCATCTCCCATTCCATCTCTGAGATCTTTTATGGCCGAGCTGCGCAACCCTTGCTCGTTGGTTCTCGATAGAAAGTAGCGCATCGACTCAAAGCGAGCCTCGTTTGCCATATGCGGAGAATGGGTCGTGACCACGAACTGAACCGGCCATGGCCTACCTTCGTTCAGCTCGGAGATGAATGTTTGCGCGATGTGATCAAGTTGGCGAATGAAAACTTCCTGCATCTGCGGATGCAAATGTGCTTCTGGCTCTTCTATGAAAACAAGATGAACACCGGCCGCCGTCGGGGTCGCCTGATACTCGCGAAAGAATCTAAGTAGTTGCAACAACATGTAGACAAGGTTGCGGACACCGAGGCCATTATAGGTTTCTGGCAACGTCGTGCCATTCACACCACTATAACGGACCTTGGTGTGATTGCTGAGCAGCTTCTCAACATCGAAGCTTGTCTCAGTAACTAGCCCCGGATCAGCTAGTCCAGGGTAGCCAAACAGATCAAACGTGGGAAGAAGTGAGGTTAAATTTGCATTGAAGCCAATGTGCAGATCGCCCTGTATCTGCTCGACCGCGATCTTTAACTGTTCTGCCGTCGAACGCTTCCCGGCGTCAACTGGATCTGTCAATGCCGACTGGAAGAGCACTTCAACCACCTTCCCAAGAACATCCTTTTCCCGGAAAGTGTCGTCATCCAGCCCGCGCTGTGCGTTGATAAATCCTCCGCGGACGATCGTGCTCAGCAGTTTTAGATCCAGCGACTTGCGGTTTTCCAAATCGTTGGGATCCACGGCTTCAAGCGTTGCCGTATAAGCGAGCGGTAGCCGGTTTGCTATTTCACGAAAGAATACCGCCCGCTCGATATCGCCGATACCACCTGGCGATATTAGGTCCGCGAAAAACGCGGTAACTGCGGTCGGCCGCGGTGCGTAGGTAAGGACGAGCCGAGCATGGGTGCATTCTGGGTTTAGATCTATGATGCAATCACCAATAGGTCCGAGATCCGGGCTTGCGACATCATAGCTAATATCGAGGGCAACCTTGATCATCGGTAGGTGAGCATGACATTCCTCTCCAGGCTGGTTATCACTGAAGGCTTCGCCAGAGCGCCAGAAATTTTCGTGGCTACCAAGCGAAAAGTCCTCTAATCTGAACCCTATAGCCTTTTCAGATAGCATCCGGCGGAAGAGTTCCGCAATTGACGTCTTTCCGCTGTTGTTTCGCCCAACGATGAGCGTCGTACCTTCTTCAAATCCAACGGTGACACTCCTCAAAAGACGGAAATTCTCAATTTCAACGCGCTTGATTCGCATCCGACCCTCCAACATCACCGGTTGCATCTATGGATCAGAATTTTCAAATTTTATAGACCCTGCAGCCCCTCCTCCCCGCATATGGCATGCTCTTCTCGGAGCAGGACGTTAAAGCCGTCGGCGCAAATCGACCGCCGACTTGTGCGAAACACGAAAATCCGGTTTGTTCTCTCATTGTTCGCCGAATGACAAGGTTTGCGAATCGCCGAATGAGGAAGCGCGCATGGCATCCGAGATGATCTCTTTGAATGTTCCTGACATCGACGGAATGTCTGATGATGAGCTCGCAAATTTCCTCCGGATGCGCGATGGTAGGTGGAGCCAGCAGACGAAGGGCCTTCTCGCACGCTTTGGCACAAACAAGCTCAATCTGAATCGAGGCTGGGCTGGGTTATGGCAGGGTTGGAGTTGTCCCTGTTGCGCGCGAAGCAAACCTCAAATTGCCCGTCTGAATTCTTCTGGTGTGCTGCTATGTCAGGTCGAGCTCCACCACGATCATGTTGGCGATTGGGCGGAGAGGGAGTTTACAGAGCGAAACCCGCGAACTGACGATGGACAAACGAACAGACAGATCGACTGCTTCAAGGACGCCATGCTCGAGTTGGTACTTCGATTTGGGAGGACGCCTTTATGCATTGACTGCAATCTGGTCGAAGGGCGGGTGAAGAAAGACCTGGGTCCTTCCGTGTTTCGTGACTTTTCCTTCTCTCCCGCAGAAATTGCGCAGTTCATTTCTGTTCGCGACAACAAGATCCATGAGTTCGATCTCGGGAAGGCCAAGGAGATTTGGGGCGCCGTCAAAGCCGACGTCGAAGATAGAATGGATTTTGCTCGACGCATGACCAGCAGGTTTGCTAATGGGAAAAATCGTCGGCAACACGGCGGGCAGCCATCACCAGAATTCTACATCGACAGTAGCGCCATTCTGTGGCGGGTGCTCAGCGACAACACCAATGTCGTGCGGCTCAGTGGCGTCGCCCAGAAGGCGGTCGCTCGATCGACAGCCAGAGATGCTGTTGGGCGATCAGCACATCCGAAGCCCCGCGCAACAGGGAGGCCGCCTACCGACGAGGAATACGCGGCCATCGAGGTGCAGAATACCGATCAAAAGCACTGGGGCCGCTTCGGAGATGATTGGACCTGCGATTGCTGCTCACGCTCGAAGCGGGCGATATGCCGAAAATCCAACTCAGGGAAATGGACAGCTCGTATCCACGTCATCCGAGACTGGGAGATCGACGCACCAATCTGTGACCTCAGACAGAAGGACGAAGTCGAGAACTTTTACGTTCTCGACCATGTACCAGCATTTATATGTCAGGACTGCAGGAATATTGTTGCTGAAATGCAGCGTCGCGATGATGAACTGGGCGAATACTCAGTAACTTTGCCTGACATTCGCTTGGCGATCGTGGCGATTGCCCCCAACACCGTGCACGATGTCGATTTCGATTATCTTATAGAGAGGGCCTATGAGAACAGTGGATTGGAAGAAGCGATCGGCCGGTATCACAAGCTCGAGGCCGATTGCCGCTATTATCTCGATAGTGCCAAACGGCTCGCCAAGTGGAAGCGTTGGTCGCCTGAACAAGCACGCAACAAGCTGGTCAAAGAGCATATAGAGGTCATGGGTTCCACTTTGGAAGAGGCTGCTGATTTCATCGACTGGTATCTTGCCAAAGGGAAAAAATTCGAGGCGCTTAGGGAACTCGAGTTAGGGCCGAAATCAACCCGCGCCTCTCCATAGCAGCCCTATAGATCCAGGAGATAGGCCCCTCGGCGCCTATCTTCGCCGCTAACGATAAATTGGGCGAAGGCTGCGTTTTCGGCGATTGAGCGATCGAGGCGCTCGACTAATAGGCCGAGGCAACGCTTTTGCTTCTCGGAAAACTCTGACGCGGCCACTTCTAATTCATCGAGATTATTTCTGTTCAAATAAGTGAACGCCTTGCCGAGCAGGCCGGCGACGATATCCGAGATCTGCACACCTTCCGTCTCAGACGAGTCGACGAACTCATAGTTCGTGAACGGCTTTCCTCTATCCGTAAAATGATAGGATTCGAGGTGCTTGCGGATCCAAGGCTCGGCATCCAAAAAATGAGTTGAATATTTGAATAGGCAAACGCGCTTCGCATAGAAAGCACTGAGCTCATCGATCAGCACGTTCGGCTTCTCGTCTTCTAGGAACGGAAGCGAATTCAACTTTGCTCCGGTTTGCAAGACGCCACGTAACATTTGGAAGTTGAAATCTGGAAGCAGATGCTCCGACTGGATCAGCCGCTCCATTAACGCACTGATGAACTCTACGCGTCTTTCTCCGCCGACATCAGGATAATTGAAGCGAATAAGCATGCCGATCGTGTCATCGAGATCCTCACGCAAAATGGTGTAAAGGTCGTCTTTCAATTCCGCGGCAAACGCCACCATCACGCTGGGCTGCGACTCGGCAAGAATTGAGTCGATGATGTCGACTGTCGACCAATAGATGGGATCGAGTACCTGGAAATGGACGTACAAGTCCCGCTCGGCAAGCCACTCTAAAAACGTCGAAATTTTCTCTGAGCGCAAGAGAGCTGGGAAATCGCCCTTTCCGAGATGCTCGAGTTTGATTTCCTTGACCGTCGGTTGAAGTCGCAAGCGTGCCCGAAGTTCGGAAAGACCCAAATCATAGGGTTGTCCGTGATGGGCGACCCCTCCAAGGGCGAAACAATGAGGAGTTTCAATATTTAACCCTCTTTCCGTCAGAAGGAGTCTCCGGATATTGTTCGTTTCATCGTAATAGATCGTATATACGCGATCAGCTCCTTTAAGGCAGTAAAGCCTGATGTCGGGATCTCGAATGTCGTTGATGTCGACCACGCTAAACCTCCGTTTCTTTAGCCGGAGCAAAGTCCTCAAGCGTAGGAACCCGAGCGTTTTCGTCCAAGATCATGGTCTGCGACCACAGGACCGATGTCTCGTAATAAGAAGTACAGAGGATTTCCCCACCGTCTTCAAACCAATGCGTAGCTTCCGGAAGAAGGTCATGTAGAAGCGGGTGGCGCGCATATGGATTGTGAAACACCTCCATCTCCGCGGACCACGGTTCGCTGCCCTGCGGCCACATCGACAGATAGTCGCTGCCTTGTATATCAAGGCAGAACGGTACACCCTCCAAAGCGCTAGGCGCCCTATCGAAAAGCTGGCCGATACGCACATACCGCAGCCCCCCGGTCTCGGCTCCCAATGTCACCCCGACACGATTGAGCTTTGCGATCGAGCAGGCGTTGGAGAATATGACAGCAGATAAATCACCTTGCCTATTCGAAGCGAAAAGGCCGGCGGGAAACTTCGAAGGACCTGAGAGTTCGGTCATCGGAATGGAAACAGCTACACGTTTCCCATCAACGTGAGCCGTATGCGCCTGCATGCCATAGAGATAGCTGATTAGCGCTTCCCGGCTCCATACCATTGAAGCCGGGGCATGGAAGTCTGCAATTGCAATAGCGAACGGTTTACCGGCGACATGCGGCAACAAAGGGTAGTTCCGTTGAAGCTTGCTGCCCAGCGTTTTCGCAAAACGCAGCGCCGCCGCCCCGGAGAACAGTTCTTCCTTATCGTGCGGCTGTTCGCTCGGGGGCGTATTGACGTGATTGTATGGAACAACTGGGTTTGCTGTGACCGCTTCCACCCATGCTTGCCCGCCGAGCCGATTTTGGATCCTGAAGTCCGGCGATGGATGCGGTTGCTCGACTAAGAGGCCCTGCTCCCGAAACGCGGCCAAGAGTTGAGCCTCCCATAAGCGAGTGTGAAAGTTCCCCGTCTGACAATCCCCAGCCCAATTTTTGTCGGGGTGCGGCAGGGACAGGTAAAGTTGGTTCATCATCCAAGCCGCAACTCGGTGAGATCTTGTCGACAGGACCTTGAAAGCGTCACTCGGTCTGCGACCCTCAAAATCGTAGAGCGCTGGTCTAGGTGCTGTGTTTGCCGGGATCGCCTCCGGACGCTTATCCTCGAGCAAACTAGACAATGCCTTTCGCGCTTCGATCAAGTTAGGCGTCTCTTGACCTTCCACAATCGTGACCCATACCTGATCTAGCCGTCTGCGCCTGACCATTATGCTCAACTCGTCTGTATCGACATCCCGCCTGATGATGCCAATTGTTAGCCCGTCGTCGCTTTGCCAAGACTCAAACGGTGGCCGCATTCCAAATGCATGCCCTCGCGGTAAAGCAAGTGCGTAGGTATTCAGAATCCCGTGCGGCAGTTCCTTCATTTCCGTCACCTCAAACCACGTGCTCAGATGATACGATGGTTGCCGATCGTACAACTCAGAATGTTCAGGGCGTTACAATAGGAAGAATGAAATTCACAAAATGCCCCACGCCCGAAACCTCCCCCTCCCCGTCATCTCGCGCAGGCCGAGCTCCAAAACAATCCGCCGCGCCGCCTGCGGCGTGACATCGAGCGTCTTCGCCACCATTTTCGTCGACACCAGCGGCCTCGCCATCACCAGCTCGACCAGCTCGGGCAGTTTTGACGATGTCCTTCGCCCTTCGAGCTTTCGGTCCATCATCTTTTTCGCCAGCGTCAGCCGGTGATGCTCCTTCATGCCGATCTCGGCGGCCGCCAGAAATCCGTGGGCGATGGCGAGCAGTCTGGTCTCCCGATCGCGATGCCGACGGCGATCGACGGGAATGGTTTTGAGGCCGAGATTGATGGCGGCGAGATGCGCGCCACTGGTGATGCCGGCTTCCCGCAGGATCGACGCGGCAAACAACCGGCCAAGCCAAGGGGCATGCTGAAGCACCGAAAGCTCGTTCCAGACATCGAGGGCGACGATCGCCCGAAACACCGCCGGCAGATTTTCGGCCTGGCGCAGCACGCCGCGCCATTCGTCGAGCCGGGCATCCTCGTCCCAATCAAGATCGTAGATCATCGGATCTTTCTCTTGGCCGCCGCCACGGCCGGACCGCTTTGCGTTCTCGATCGCCGCCTCCGATCGGGCCAGCACCGCATCGATGGCGGCATAGTCGAACCCGGGCAGATTTCCCGCGTCGTCATCATCCCTCGCCCCTTCCGGACCCGCCGGGACCGCGCGCCGGATGGTTCTGGCCGGCTCCGCCCCGTCAGTGCCGGCTGCTGTGATCTCCGAGGTCTGCCGCAGGGTGCGAACCCCGTCGGCCGATAGCGGCCAAGCCGGAAGCTGGGCAGCAATGCGCCGGCGGGTGCGCAGGACATCGCGGGCGATGGTCAGTTCGTGGGTGGGTGTGCGAATATCGCGGGTGGCGTCGTGGAGGACGAGATCTTCCAGATGGACGAGTTCGCCGTCGATCCACAGCGAGGCGCAGGCGTCGGTGAAGTTTTGGCGTTCGAGGAAGCCGGCGCCGACCGGCGAGCGGGCGATGCACTCGTCGAGACGCGTCAGTGCGATACCGGCGTCGAAAGCCGGCCGCATTAGGGCTGTCATGCTGATTTTCGCGAGATCGTAAGCCATTGAAATCATGGTAAATGATTTCTTGCAGGAACGCTATATGAATGTTACTGTTCCTCACATGGTACGATCGGCAGTTGGTGTTCTAACCATCGATAAGTACCACTTATCGATGGTAGTTGATCTCGAGTCGCAAATCATCGAAAGTCGGGTCAAATCTCGGCCCTGAAGGCCGCCGAACTTGCCAGTTTTGGGGTCCCCATGGCCAAGACGATAAAACCGCTGAAGGCGGTTGAGCGCCGCGCCGAAGAACTCGACACCATCGCCGCGGTATTGCCGATTGAGCGGCGCGACGAGCTAGCTGAGCTGTTGACCGACCACGATGTCGAAACCTTGCGCCATCTCGTCAACGAGGGCATGGGCGACAACACGCTGCGTGCCATCACCTCGGATCTCGCCTATCTCGAAGCCTGGGGGCTGGCGGCGACCGGCAGCGCGCTGCCGTGGCCAGCGCCGGAAGCGCTGCTGCTGAAGTTCGTCGCCCACCATATGTGGGATCCGGAAAAGCGCGCCGTCGACCCGGATCACGGCATGCCCAAAGATGTCGAAGACAATCTTCGAGGCCAGGGATTTCTCAAGACCACGGGACCGCACGCGCCGGCAACGGTCCGCCGGCGACTGGCGAGCTGGTCGACCCTGACCCGCTGGCGCGGCCTCGACAGCGCCTTCGCCTCCCCTCCCCTGAAGGTGGCTATTCGCCTCGCGGTACGGGCCGCGCCGCGCCAACGGCGCCGCAAGAGCGCCAAGGCCGTCACCGGTGACGTGCTGGCAAAGTTGCTGGCGACCTGCGCGAGCGACAGCCTGCGCGATCTGCGCGACCGGGCGGTCCTGATGGTCGCCTTCGCCTCCGGTGGCCGCCGGCGCAGCGAGATCGCCGGACTTCGCGTCGAGCAGCTGCATGTCGAGGCGCCGATCGAGCAAAAGGACGGCCCTCCCCTCCCCTCGCTGGCCATTCATCTCGGCCGCACGAAAACGACGTCCGGCGAGCAGGACGAGGTCGTCTATCTCACCGGCCGGCCGGTCGAGGCGTTGAACGCTTGGATGGCGGCGGCCAAGATCGACAAGGGCAGCGTTTTCCGGGGGATCGGCCGTTGGGGCACGGTGTCGCGACGTCCACTCGACCCGCAATCGGTCAACGCCATCATCAAGCAACGCGCAGCAATGGCCGGGCTGGAGGCTGGTCAGTTTTCTGCCCATGGCCTTCGGTCCGGGTATCTCACGGAGGCCGCCAACCGCGGCATCCCGCTCCCCGAAGCGATGGAGCAATCGCGACATCGGTCGGTGCAGCAGGCGTCGAGCTACTACAACAACGCAACGCGGCGCAGCGGGCGAGCCGCCAGGCTTATTTGAACAGACTTGCGACCGAGCACCGGAATCACACGATCATCTTGCACTCGCAACCTCTGGGCAGCTCCATACTATTGGATATGGTGAGTGCCTCAAACTTATCGATAAGGACGAAGGTTTTTCGGACAATGAGCGCGAACTGCTGACAAGAGTTGAGCCTCTGCGCAATTCCCTAGCCCACTTTGCCGCTGACGTCGAAGTTCAGGCCGTTAGAATGGAATTGTCGTGGCTCCTGGTTAGTGCTCTGGCAATGTTCGCCGCCGGGTCTGACCGAGACTTCGGCGAGATGGAAACACACCGGCGTTTCTTGGATCAAGCAAACTTCGATCGACTTATCAATTACAGCCCATATCGAGGAGAGGCCGTCGATGCTGCGAATGACAGTCCAGATACGATCGAAGTATTTACATGTTGGGAATATCGGGAGGATTCTCTCGCCCTTCGTTATTCCGAGAACTACTTTTGTCACTGTTGCGGTCTCGCCGCGGTCACAGAGGCCGCTGGCTTCGCAGACTGTAATCGTTGTGGTCGACGTGATGGAGTTTGCTTTGATCGACTGAATTCGAATCTGGGCCTCCACCATGGAAGATGTTTATTCTGTGACATGATCGCAAAGGTCCCCTGTCGCTACACGGGCGTGGACCGGAGAGTGCCATGCAAGTCCTCGGCTGTCGTTGTTTGTATCGATCGCCACCAGCCCGGCACTGCACAACAGTAGCCTCTAAACTTTCAGTCACCCCGGCCCAACATGAAAGCGGGATTACACAAGGTCCGCGCGCACCAAATCCTGACGCTTTGAGTAGCTAACTCACACGTCGCTCTTGCCCGCCATTGCCCTTCAAAAGCGCCATCAGCATCGGCCCAAGCGAAAACTCGCCACGCACCGCCCGTTTCGTTAGATCACGAAGGTAACCGCCGGCCGAGTTGATGTGCCCTGCCCGCTCCAGCATGCAGGCAACCGCGACCGCGGCATTTTCGGGCCCCATGGCTTCGCAGGCGTCCTGGTAGGCCGACGGGCTGACACCCAGCATTGATCGAACCACGACGGCAGCCGCCATCAGATCGCGCCAGCTCCCAACCGCGCCGCCGGGGCCATATTTTCCAACCTCGGGGCATGCCTTCAAGACCAAGCCCAACGGGAAGGCCTTCAGCGGCTCGCGCTGTCGCCCGCCGATTTCACTCGGCTTCGCCCCCTGCTCCTTTTCAGAGCGAGGTTCAAGTTCATTGATGGATTCGGTATTTGAATTCTGTATGTGGCGTTCAAATCGGACGTCATTGGTGTCTGTTTTTTCGGATTTTTCATGCAAATCCAGACGATTGAGGACCTCTGACTGAAGAAGCTGCATTTCGTCGAGGATCTCTTCCAAGTCGGCGACCGTCGGCGTTCGGGGAATCCGACTGACGAGAGCGATATAGATAGCCTCGACGGCTACCCAGTCACCTGATGCGCCTTCTTCGATCGCCGCGGAGATGAGCTTGCGGACGTCGCGACGGCAGATCGACAGAGTTTCCTTCACGCGCCGGAAATGCGCACGGCGATCGGCTACGTCCTGAGCCAAGAGCGCGAGCTCTTCAGCGCGCGCCAAGAGCGGAGCCAGGTCGAAGCCATAGGCGTCCTCGATGCCCCCTTGCCTGTCTTTGCGTGCGTAGCGCTTTCCATTGGCGCTGTCCTTGCGTGAGATCAGCCCGGCCTCGGCGAGCGCCGCCAGATGCCGGCGCAAGGTCGTTCCAGTGATCCCGTGAGCCCGGACGCTCAACTGGGCGTTCGACGGAAACACGATCATGGCCTTGTCCTGCGACAGTTCGCTTTCGGGGTAGAAGGTCAGCAATGCATCGAGGACGGCGAGCGCACGGTCCTGAATGCCGAGCAACGCCCTCGCCTCTGAGGCGTCGCGAAAGACCTTCCACTTTTCTGCCGTCTTGCCGGGCTTGATGTCCCCCGAAACGAGCTGGCGTTTCACCGAGGCAAGCGTCATCGGCCGCCGCCCAAATGGCGTCGTCACACTTTCCGTCCGCATGTCATTCACCTTTCAAGAAGGCAAAGATCATCGTCCCGCCGAGA
>Ga0123342_1005677_pt1 | contig 17879 bp, 11 predicted proteins | sample Turbeawhitnodule_FD_89960 | JGI IMG/M metagenome (GOLD analysis project Ga0123342, IMG submission 89960) | Root nodule microbial communities of legume samples collected from Mexico - Turtle bean Mexico white nodule | ecosystem: Host-associated > Plants > Roots > Nodule | place: Mexico: Nepantla...
AATACGGTTCTAACACAATTTTAAAAAGGAAAAATACATTAATTTTCTCAAAATTCAAACTTTATTGTATAAATTGTTATGAAGATTATAAAAATAAGTGTTACGATGTGGACTTTAAGCCTAACTCAAACCCATAAAACCGGCTCATAGGGTTGAGGTTTGCACCCACTGATCTCCAACACACCCTCTCACGCCGAGACTGCCAACTCGTGCGTGGGACTATATATTTTGGGTGGTCCGATAGCGGCCCGATAGCGGGTGGCACGATAGGTCCAACACAAACGCTCGCTAAGATAGGCTCGAAATGGCTCTGATACCATATTACGAAAGAGTGGACTTTAAGCCTAACTCAACCCCATAAAACCGGCTCATGAGATTGAGGTTTGCACCCTATATACAATGAAAGGCTCTAATCTCTAGTCGATGTGGGATCTCCAACAATAAGAAACAAATCCTTGTGAACCAATCATGAAAACGCTCCAAAAAATAATCTGGAATATACTTGTGCACATAAATCTTTATTGTCAATTTATACAATTCATAATTATATAATATATAGATCTGTGTCCTCGTGTCCTACATTTTAGAGATTTTACGTATCTCTGTATCCGTGTTTGTGTCGTATTAGTGTCCGTGTCATCAGTACTATGAGCTCTCTTCACCAGAATCTCCCGAGGCTCACCAGAAACTCCGTTCCCGTCGCCGGCGAGACGTTGGAATTTGTATTCTCCAATATTTAGAGAAGAGTCCTTTACCCTCTAGCAGTGCCATTTTAGTTAGCTCACATCTGTCATATTTATTACTTTTTTAAATAATAAAAATGAATGAGGAGCTTTTATAGAATTTGAAAATCTATTTTCATTGTTTTTACTTTTTTTCTTCTTTTCTTCTCCCGCATATATCCAATTTTTATTTCTATTGCTTGATAAAAAAAAAAAAAAAAACTGTGCACCCGTGTCATGTTACGGTACAACTATTTAACATATACTGTCGCGATGTGTTAAAAGGAAAGCCACACAACTGTATTTCTAAAATAAGTAATACTTTCATATCTTCATTTAAAGCCACACAACTGTATTATTAAAATCATTAATCATTTGGTGCCTTCATTAAACTGTAAAATAAATTATTATTTTATTATAATATAATATTTTATTTAAAAGGAAAGCCACACAACTGTATTATTAAAATAAGTAATACTTTGATACCTTCATTTAACTGTTAAATAAATTATTATTTTATTACAATATAATATTTTATTCTAAGAAAAGGATTGTGAAATAGTTATTTTACGTGCAAAACAAACTTTATTGCTCTTCTTAAAATAATATGGATTCTTTTGAATTGTGGACAACCTTAAAATCAGTACCCCTCATGCATTCTTAATAGGTAAAATCCTAAATAAGTCTAAATCTATCCAGTATCCAAATTCTTAATTAACTAATTACCAGAGTAGCTATTAAACATAATTATGTCTACAAAATAGATGGATTTGATTAATAATGACATTTGTATTTAATATACTTATAAATTTTTGAGTTTTTTTTATATATAAGGAATTAATTAATACAAAATTATTAAATTTGGCGTGAAATTGAGGGTAAGAGGCATGTCTAATCCCGAGGTATAAGAGAAATGAAAATAGAATATTAGTGAAAGCAAAAAAGTAAAGATGGATTTGTCCGAAGAAAATGATTGGAAAGTAAGTAAACATTCGAAAAAACAAAAAGATTGGTTGTGTTGTGGGTCTACAGCTGTACGACTCACGTCACTCGTTTGATCAAACACATGTCACACACATGAAGAGGAAGAGTGGTTTGTTAGGTGCAGGAATTGTTATTGGTTTCGCATGCATTAATTAAAACCTCAACCTCCATGCATGTGACTATCATGCTAGCAACTGCCACAATATTTAAGGGCATGGTGTTGTGCAAATATAGGAAAATGCCATAACAAAAACTAAGCAAGAAAATGGTTATAGCAGAATGTAACAGAGTTGATCACTGTGTCCTCATAATCTCATGCCTCGGTTTAATCGTCACGCTCCGCCTCCTCCTCTCCCTCTCCACCTGGATCTTCCGAACCTGCTTCCGATCCGAGAAGAACCTCATCCGAACCTACGGTTCCTGGGCTCTGGTCACCGGAGCCACCGACGGCATCGGCAAGGCTTTCGCCTGCCAGCTGGCACAGCGAGGGCTCAACCTCATCCTCGTGAGCAGAACCTTGCAGAAGCTGGAAGCTGTTGCGCGTGAAATCAAGGCGAAGCATCCAAACGCGCGCGTGAAGGTGGTGGAGATAGACTTCGCGAGCGGGGATCTGTCGGAGGGTCTGCGGCGCGTGGAGGAGGCGAGTGAGGGGTTGGATGTTGGCGTGTTGGTGAACAACGTGGGGATGACGTATCCGCATGCGATGTTTTTCGACGAAGTCGAGGAAAGTGTGTGGAGGAAGATCGTTAGAGTGAACGTGGAAGGAACAACGAAAGTAACGAAATGTGTTCTGCGTGGGATGTTGGAAAGGAGAAAGGGAGCCATCGTTAACATTGGCTCCGGTGCTGCACTCGTTCTTCCTTCTCATCCTCTCTTCACTGTCTATGCTGCCACCAAGGCGTAAGCTTTCTCTTTCTCTTCTTTTCTTTCTCTCTATTCAAATCATTTTCACAACTCAATTTTTCTTTTCTTCTCATTTTTCTTTCAGATTATATAAACGGTATTTAACTTACTAACCAAAATTTCACAAATGTTCTTCACTACGACCCAATAGCTCTCGTTTAACTGACACACCAACTATCACATCAGCACTTAACAATATTCCAACAGCAGTTAGGCATCCAAATAAAATGACTCGTACATATAAAAAAAATGACTATTAAAATATAGTAAAATTGTATTAAAATTCTAATACTATATTTTGGTAAGAAATCTTACCTATTATTTTCTTTAAAAAAATTTAAGAGTTTATATATATATTTTATAAATTTGTATTAATAATATAAATTATCTTAAATACTAATAATTTTACAGTTTATAAAAGTTTTAAATCACTATAATGATTAATTAATTTTAGTCTTTAAATTACTCTCTATTTAATAATTTTAAATTTGTTTAGGGTATAATTTAAAATTTGTTTTTGAAAAGTATGGATTGGAATATAAAAGTGCCGACTATTTTATTTTACAGGGTTAAAAATTTTATTTGAACATAATTTTATTATTTAAATATAATTAAAATAATATTTGATGATTAAGGAATTAGCATAAAATTAAAAAATTAACTTGATATCAAAACAACTACTTTATTGAATTAATTCACAATCGCTCTAAAATCATGCTTTAGCCAGCTAGTTTCACTTTAATCATGATCCCAGTATTATACGTTGAGTTGTTTTCTAAATTTCAAAATTACCTTACGATGTATTAATTATTTTCTATATTCATTAAATATTTAAATTAAAACATATTTTAATTATTGATTTACTTATATTTAGAAGACAATAATTATCATATATTGTCAATATAAACTTTTTAATTCATATAATCTGCATGATAATTATTATAAAATATAGGCTTGTGATTTTTGATATTTATTATTTGTTCTAAATATAAATATTAAGTTTAAAATATAAATATACATATACGAGAACTAAGGCATTTATAAAGCATGCAGTTACGTGGATCAATTCTCAAGATCTCTGTACGTGGAGTATGGACAATATGGGATACATGTGCAATGTCAGGTACGAAGTTATTGAAATGTCTCCTTTTCCAGTTACTATCTTTACAGTAATTTTCTTATAGATGTTCGTTTTGACTTTGTTAGTAAGTATGTGGTTATAGGGTAAACTTTGGTACAGTGATGATGAATATGAAGGTTGTTGTTGTGGAGTAAATTAGTAGGACTAATTATTAACAACATTAATGAGTGAAGGTACCACTGTACGTTGCAACAAATATGGTATCAAGGGTGGCTTGTATTCAGAGAGATTCGTTGTTTATACCTACAGCTGAGGCTTATGCAAGAGCTGCAATTGCTGAAATTGGGTTCCAAGCAACGTGCATACCTTATTGGGCTCACTCTTTTCAGGGCTTCTTAGCACACTTAATCCCTCACCCTCTGCTTGATTCCTGGCGATTATCCATCGGTATTCGCCGCCGGAACAATCAAAACCAATCCTCATTCACTTCAACTTTATCTCCATGATATATTTTTTTATTTTCTCAAAAACATATATACAAATATATACGTTATGTTATCTACCTTAATTGTTTCATATTTATATCTCTCTTTGCTGCTTATCATTTATATTGAGCTCCTGGGCTTGCTTTTCACATCTCTCCATTACCTTCTTCACACCCCTCGCTTATCCCATCTTGGGCTTTATGTTGGATGTCACAGCCCAACGCTGGGATTGAGTATTGCGTTGGCCCACTTGGACTGTTTCTTCCTGCACCTCCATATCTTCTTCTGGCACCTCAATACACAACATGAAAATACATTTTTATCCTTCTTGTGCCACCCCATAGAATAACTTTCGGATTATGTAATCCAGAAACGTATTTGAAAAAAGACTTCCGAATTACATAATCCGGAAGTTAAAAAAGACTTCTGGATTACATAATCCGAAAGTTAAAAAAGACTTCCGGATTATGTAATCCGTAAAGTAATCATGCATCTGAAAAAAGACTTCCGGATTATATAATCCAGAAGCTAATTACAAATTTGAAAAATGACTTTCGGATTATGTAATCCAGAATATTACAGAGGGGCATTTTTGGAAATACGAAAATCTATGGAGGTGGGAGAAGAAGGTATAGAGGTGCAGGAAGAAGCAGCCCCCACTTGACTCAGAAACGTGGGTCGTTGAGAGATCCGTTGTCTTCCCCAAGTCACATTGATTTTTCTCTGACCACAATTATAACTACCGAAGCTAATTATTATTTTTTTATAAAAATAATCTTCTTTTAAAGATTTTATTTTCTTACTATATAACCTGTTAGGGTTAAAACAACATATTTTAGATTTCTCTATACTTAAAACTCTCACATTATTTAAGAGTTAATGTGAATTTATTTTATAAATATGATCAATATAAAGACAAAATGGTGATAAAACCATCATTATTTAAACGAATCAAATGTAAATATTAATCAACAACATTGTTTTTAACGAATTTGAGGTGAGTACCACTATAAAAAAAATTAAAATCCTCTTTTAACAATAGTATCAAAATCATTATTATTTAAATCATCGTTGAAACCTAGGTTTTTAACAACTATGAAACCATCGTCGAATATAATATCATAATATGTATAGATCCATTTGTGTATTGTATAAACGTATATTATATATGATGGTTATGATGAGAACCTTTAACATATAGCATATGTATAGAAACCTTGCGTTTTCATTACAACTATCCATTTCTTTTATATATTTTTATGATTACCTCAATTTAACCATACGTATGTACCAAAATTCTTGCACATCCCACAATGAACATTATATATAGTCATCACTATTATTTATAATCAGAACACAATTTGTAGTTTAATTATATAAAAAATATATATATAATATTCTTATTACTAAACACCTTACTTTAAAGTGAAGAACAATTATCCTTAAAATCATGGCTACTAACCTTAAAACCATTGTTATATAAATTAAGCAAAATGTAAATATAAGGATATAGTGCTAAAAAAACTAGGAGGTTTATATTATCGAATAAATTGAATTTGAAACAACATTATATACGAAATATAGTTTAGAGATGTGGTTTTTCGTTGTGGTCAATATGATTACACATAAAATATAATTGGTAAGAAGGAAAATATTATTATTGATCTTATAAAATTTACAGCATGGCATGGCTATATATCAAAGTCAAGAGTTTAAATTTTTCTTTTTGAGAATGGTTCATGAATATTTTGTAAAAAATTAGTTATTTGGTTATATTTGACTTGAAAGGAAGTATACTATGTAACTTTAAATAGCATATGAATATGTCCATTTTACTTCATAAACTACTTCATGCTTGATTGAAGTAACCCAAATAAAAGAATATGACATTTCAATTCGTAAAATATATAATTAAATTTGTGATATACTTTTATTTTTATTGTTAGTAAGTACAACTTACTAGGCTCACTGCACATCACATGTTAGTTCTTTTATTATCAAATATAATTAATTTAATCAAGAAATAAATCATTTTTAAATGCATTATTCAACTAATTAAGTAATATTTTGAATAAATAAGATAATTACTCATAACTTTTTAAATGAATCTAATTCAAACCATTTCATGTTGAATTGGATGAAAGTTAAACTTTCAATAAAAACAATTACACATAGAAATGAAAATCCTCTAAAAAAATGAATTCCTATATATTAACTCACTAGATACACAAACATCCCATCTTCTACTCAAGATCCATCGAAAATCAGCAAAATAATAATAATTTGGGATGAATTAAGTAGAAAAGTAAAAGTATTAATCTTTGTATTAGGTTAACTTAAAGTGTTCTTACGAAAGGCAACCTCTGTGTCCAAACCAAAACCATCAACGGCACGAACGTGAACCAAAGAGGAGTGGTTGAAGAGCGTGAGGAGGGGGTCCACGCTGTAGAGGTCGTTGGCGGAGTACTTATCGGCGCGCCGCGACAGCGCCACGTGCAACACGCACACGCCGTTGGGCTTCAACGTTCGTTCGATCTCGCCCACGAAGCGTTCCGGGTAGAGCGCGTGGTCGAAGACGTTCGAGAATTCGAAGTCGAACGTGCCGTTATCAAACGGTTGGTTGTGAAAGTCGCCCTTAACCACGAGGGGAGGGTAGGGAACGAGGTCCATTCCGATGGAGTCGCTAACGCCAACGCGCCTTAGCGCCTCCACTTCTTGCCCCACGCGCGCGCCTACGCAAAGCGCCTTCGAGCCCTTCTGGAGAAGCTTCTTTTCCTTGAGGTCCTCGAAGAAGCGCGCAAAAACCGGGATCTTGCGGTCCCAGTCGCGCGTGGTCCATATTTTCCGGAGGCGCGGGTTGAGGGTTTTGTTGAGCTGGCGCTGGATGTAGGCGTCGTAGGAAGAGTAACCGGGTCGGATTCTGAGGTTGTTATTGCCGGTGGTGGCGATGCTGACGTGGCGGTAGTGTTGTTGCGGAGAGAGGAGTTGGAGGAAGAGGAAGAGGAAGAAGGGGAGGGAGAGGAGGAGGGAGACGATAAAACATCTTAGAATGAATGGTTTTGTGAGTGTAATGTTCATTCCCACATGCATGTCGTGCTAATGGAACGTGTTCTTCCTCATACTTAATCTTGCTTTTGCTTTTTAGGTCTATGCATGGGACTTAACTTTTTGTGTTTTTTTGGATAAGATGAAAGCTTAATTTTGAAGAAAGAGAGAAAGAGAGTCAAATAAAGCGGATAAAGGATTATAGATAAGCCATTTATAGTTGCTAAAGATAAGTTCTATTTCACCATCTACTCTATAGGATATATAGCATTCTTCTAATTTCTGTTTAGATTTGGAATAGAGTTAAGCTTTGTTATTTATATATAATCATTTTAGAGATTATAAAACATTATTTTCTGCAAAGGATTTAAATGTTTTTTATAAAATAAATTTATTCTTAATAAATATTATGCACAGAAACATAAAGAAAGAGAAAAGGGAAGAAAGAAATTAAAATAAAATGAGAATTTAATTTAAATTTAAATACATATTATATGATCAATTTAACTTTTATGTATCTAATTTAAAATGAAATTTAATTGATTGATAATGTAAATAGTTTTACTATGTACATGAAACATAAATTTAATAAAATAATTAAACTGATTTAAGTTAAAATACGACATCCTTTGTTTTAGGACTGGTTCGATTTGTTATTATATTTTGATAATATGCATATATTAGAATGTAATTATATTGTAAATCCATTTTCAATTCGTTCCGTTGTTGATTTTTGAATTCAAATCAAATCGTTGAATTGAGTGGATAAATGTATTGAAATGTTGTTAATTTGGTTAAGTTGTTGATTTTGCAGAACTTTGGTTGTGTTTTTTTTTCAACACAATGGAGGAAAGTGGATAAATGCATTCAACTTTGGAACATATTCAATGATAAAAATAATGACAGTTTTTCAAAATTAAAAATTATTAAAATCTCATTTTCCATTTACTATGTTACAAAATAGATTACATAATTTTGGTTAAATTTTTACTGAAAATAATTTTTTAAAGCATTGATTGAGAAATAATTACTCATGATTTTGTAATAAAAAAAATACAAGAAGAACCATACTTAAAATGGATAGAAGGCTATTGTATTATCAGTTGGTCCATGACACCATAAATTTCCAGGATCCTAGTTATCATTTAACTCTAGCTCTAAATGAAATTTCAAAACTTGTGTGAAAAATATCAATACTTATAATATTATATCATACTTTAAATAATTAGCAATAAATTCAAAATATAATATTTATAGATAAAAAAACTAATTTCTTTTATCTTAATTATAATAGAATTTGTATATTCAAAATAATTAATTTATTATATGTTTTAATTACAAAAAAAATAAACAATTATCATAATGTTTGTGTATATATATATACATATTTTAAAGTCTTTTTTCTTTTCTTTAATATACATTTTGTTATAACAAATCCAAAATTTTATTTATGAACCATCTCAAATTACCTTTCGTATTTTTTCTATATCTGATATTATAAGTACCTATTTATCTAATTTATCTCTCTAAATTAAATTGATATTTTTTTTCCAAGATATCAATAATTTAAATTAATACATCTAAAAATATTAATAATTACAAAAATTATATATTTTAGAAAAAATTAAATTATTATTTATAAATTTTAACTGTAATTTATATAATAAAAAAATATTTATAATAAATTTTAATTATATAAAAAAAATCATTCTATGTAATGTACCTAATAATATAATTCGATATTAGATGACATAGCCGCAAGTGCAAGTCGCGTGAAGTGCACGTAAGTGGCACCGTTTATTCTGTTTACTGTTGCTTTTGAAAATTTTATTAACCTTAATTAAGCCATAGGATTCATAATTAGAGTAAATTAAATTATATAAGCTATTTTATATTACTCTCTCAAAAATATTTTCTTAAATTTTTTATATATGAACTCATTTTAATGAATAAAATAATTAATTTTATTGTTTTATTTTCTACATATGTTTATGAAAAAGTTTCCTCCTAAAATATCTCAACTTTATTGCAACATTAGTAGTACTTTTGAAGGAAAGTGCTCATGGATATTTAGAATATTTTTTTTTAATAAGTGTTAGAATTACTTGCATAAAAAAGAAAAGTGAGTATGTGAATTAAACTAGTAGATAGTGATGACTGGCAAAGCATAAGTTGTACAATATGAAGATCAATCATCTATGAGCAACACTCAAAATATGATTTTTTTAAAATTTTTTTAAAATTTATACTTAAAATTTTAAGATAATAAATTTGTAAAAAAAATTATATAATTTATAGAAGCTCTTCTATATAACATTTATAAATTTTTACTTTTAGCTCACGTATAAACTAATAACATAATAAGTTAAATGCACTGACCAAACAGCTAAAGCAAGTTTTGTCACTCATAACAATGATTGGTCCCCAACAACTTACAAGTATTAAATCCAATATTGAATCATTCCTCCCCAACTCCAATCAATAATTGGTACAAACATTCTATAACATAAAAGACATAGTTTTCGTATTATCTTTCTTTGAATTGAAAATAATTACATTGAATTATAAAATAAGAATATTGTTGAATGGCATATTTAGAGCTTACTTGATATGCATAACAGGATAAGAGAATTAATAAAGATTAAAGTTGATACATATTTACCCTTTCATGTGTTTGATACACAAAATAATAGAACTAAATAACATTAATATTATTCTATCATGTATTGAGATGGACCAATGTAATATGATAAAATAAGAAGAGGATAATAAGATAGTTAAGAGAATTTGTTTTACTAATTACTAAAATAGTGTGTAAAATGTGCATCCAAAATACAAAATAGAGAACATTCAGAATGTTTGAGATAATGGGGGGTGTTTTACTTAGAATACAAGAATGATAAAGAACTAAAAGAAGAGAATTTTGTAAATTTGATCAAATATCACTTTCTATGTAGCCATTAACATCTTGACCTGCTGTATTAACCATGTGAAACTGACTGCCTAGGAAGACTGCTGGAATAAAAAACAAATGCATATTTTCAATGACTATATATATTTTACACTCACTCCTGCCACACCACGAATACGGGTGGGAAGAAAGACCAGGAGGTGGAATTGAGGGATCAAAATAACAGGATATCCATTCAACTGTTTATCAAGTAACTGCATCCATGATCAACTAATTCCATGTTGCTTTAAAACATCCCCTTGAAAACGGGATTTGTACGGCAAATGCTTGCTCCATACTCCTCATATTCTGCCTTCGTATGACAAGCCTGTTCATTGGAACATAAATAGTAATCTTGTTTTGTATAGAGTCATATCGGAAGGATTAAAGAAACAATAAGAAATTATGGATACTCTCACTACGAGAACATTATTGCAAGAAAACTGAATACATATTGCCGTCCCCAAGGATGACAAACCAAAAAAAAATAGTTTTACCCTGTTCAAGTTTCATAATTTTAAACTTAGCAAACATTAACACTATAACCATATTTTTTTTTTACCAAAAATGCAATCATAGACTGTTTTAACTGGAAAAGCATACAAAATCCAGGTTATCAATGCCAAACAATAAGCAAGACAACCAACTACAGACGTGACAATTAGGAGTTAGGAAATTAGTTTAAATGGTTACGATATTAATAGTTAGTTGAGGGGTTAATGAATTAAATAAATAGGAGAATGTAAGGGGAAAGGGTTCACTATATCTTGTATCATTAGAGAATTGAGTTTTACTCTTTATCATAGGAGAAACCATTGGAGGAGAGCTATTCTGTTATCTTTTGTCCTTTTGGAATCAAGAAATATCATCTTCCTTCTTCTATTTTCTAATTTGAGTTCCTACCAAATTGGTTTGACCCATCCACAAATTTGACCAGATTGAGAAAACCCCATATCCAAATTTTGGAAAGAAATGGATAATTCATAAGGCTCTTGAAGGAAGGGACCACCAAGCTACTTGAGTTCAAGCAATTGGTAAAGACGAGAAACAAAACCAGAACACAGCAATGACCAAAATAAGTTGAGTGTTCAATGGAACTCTAGAAAAAGATCTAATTAATCAGCTTTTGTAGACCAAGAAGTTTCATGGAATCAAAGAGATTCACACACTTTTGAACAAACTCTCTACTATTAGCTGAATTTAATTGGAAACCAGAAAACTATGATAGAGCCTCGTAAGAGGTTCTCATGAAATTGTGATTTTCAATAAAATTTAACCACAGAATAGGGAGTCCATTTTTAGCATTTCTTGTAAAACTATGATGCAGTTGTTGATGAAGAAAGAAGGCATCGGGTACATGGGTAATGTTGTCATGGAGGACATTTCTTCAGAGGAAGAATCAAACCACCTTTTGGGGAGCTAGATCTTAAGACCTAGTTGAGGGGGTGAAGTTGAGGAACTGGGTGCCAAAAACCTGAAGCTGAGGATTTGCAGCAGAAAATGGAGGAACAAGGTGAGCAGGACAACATCAGTATGGAGGGGAGTTGGCCAGAATGTGATAAAGCACAGGCTAGTTCTTGGACAAGAAAGATAGAATTACCCACCCCTTAATGGAAGCACAAAACAGAAATAACTTGAAGGGTAGCAGTTTCAACTCAATGTGACGGTGACCCAGCATTTCTTGCAAGTAAAAATAAAGAAGTAAAGAAGGTTCAATAATCAAGAATCATGCCTCATGTGATGGAAAGAAACCAAAAATGAAGTAATATTAGCACGAAAAAAAAATTCAAAATAGTTATGGACAATGAAGAAGTTGATCCTTCATTGAAAAGGGAGAAACAAAAGGAAAACAGTAAAGAATGTGGGCTGCGATGACTATTTTCAGGACAACCCGGTAAGAGGTGGAGTTGCAACCAGGGCTTCTCTTTCAAAACCCAGATGTCCAGAAAAAGCTTGTTACTGTAAGACATAAATTGGACCATAAAGGTGGATGGAACATCCATGGCGTAGGAATCTTGAAACTCAAACATGCTAGGTGAGCCTTTATCATTATATATTGGTTGCATCTAAGGTTCACAGCACGACAATGGAGCCAAGGCAGGAGAGTCCAGAGGCAATTATGATGATTCAAGTTATACAGTCAACCTCATCACCACCACAACCAAAGCTGTTGGACCTGAGTTCACATGCAGTGGTGACTGGCTTCACAGTTGAGCCCTCGTGAATGAACATCAATGAGATATCTCTTGCTTAAATAAACAATTAGGCTATGGAGAATGGGAAAAGGGGGTAGATTTGAAATTCTTCAAAAGTGGATCCAAATTTTGACCAATGGGTCAAGCACCTCTTCTTTCTTCTATTTTCTAACAAGTTTCATATTTCTAAACTTGCCAAACAATACCATGAGGTGGAACCAAATCCATTTAACCTAGAAAAGCATACAAAACTCAAGATATCAATGCCAGACAAAAAGGCAAAGACAACCTACCATGGCTTTTCAAGAACAAGTAACTATACATCTCAAGCCTACAAATCCATATATGCTATCGCACAAATTGTCCTGGACCAATGTGCTCAAGTTGAAAATAGATTTTTTTCTGTTTTGGGGACATGGTACTTATCAGTCATAGCAAGGAAGAAAGTTAGTCACAGAAAGTAACCCCCCTCTAATTGCATAAGCACGTTATTAGTACACAAAATTAGTCATTATGGGATGCATTCACTGTACCTCCTAACACCAAAAAAACATCAGAAATGCATACCGTAAAAAATTCAGGTGTTGATGCAAGTACTGATCCTCCAAACCAAACTGCAAATCTCTGGATTGGATGGCTGAGTACATTTACCTCCACTGGCTGTGACTGTAGGCAAAAAAGTAAAAGCATGACCAAAGCAATAAATATACAGCAGTCCAGCATGCCATAACTACACCGATGTGACTAGTTTGTCCATGCAACTGTTGGGCCCTAGGGGATGTGAAGACCTTCTGAGCACAAACTACATAACCAAACCAATCAACAACCCACACAACACTATTTTCAATATAAACAATTGGGACAAATGAATTTATGTAATTATTGATTGTTGATTGGTTTAGTCTGTACAACTTGGGCAAACAAGTTTCTCATGTGTGCGTGTGAGAGAGAGGGAGAGAAAATCATCAATTTAAAGAAGGTTTAAAGGTACCAATTAACTTACTTTTATCTCCCCGTTTAAGCGTGCTTCAGATAAAAGGACACGAGCATCCACTATTTTTTTAAGATCACGTTGCAACCTCCTATGAAAATCCTTGAACATGGTTGAACCTCCAGACAACACTATATTCTGAAATAAATAAAATAAGAAAGAAGTAAAGAGATCAATTGTCAACAACATGTAAGCTGAAGGGCTTGAAATTCGTATGATCAGAAATTAAATATCATAGCTGAATTGATATGGTATAATATAACTTAACACTAATGTACTCCATCTGGGTTAACAACAAAAAATGCCCCAAGCTAACATTGATTCGAAGTGGCAGTTCACTAGAATTTAAAGTGCTGTTGGGGCTTATTTATATGCATGTCAGTATGGTACTTCACCTTATATAAGGATCTCCTTGTGTCAATTGGTGCAGACTGAATACACTTGTCTATTACAACTGGCAAAGGAGTCGTAAAGTCACTGCCATATATCTCAGGACTGAAAAAAATCTGCAGAGGGAGAAAATAAATTAAATTAACTGGTCCTGTTGATAGAATGACCCCAACTAAGCCGATAGATTAGTTCATGATTTACACAAAGCCACTACCACATTTTCATGAATTCTTCAATAGTTGAATTGAAGGAGCTACCTCATGTGGAACCAATGGCCGTGGCTAAATGACACCAAGATTCTTAGAGATAGAAACCACGATCTACATCTAAGGTTCAAATCCTTCAAATCTCAGCCAGGCTACACTGCCTGCACTTAAGCCTTCCTTGCCCCTTCCCACACTACTTCTTGGACCTCTTTTAGAGCCCATAAAGGAAAAGGAAAAGGAAAAAAAAAAAAAACTCTAAACATCTAAAGAAAAGGTTTGGATGAAGACAAAATGCGTAATATCACTTTAATATTTACCATTTTCCATTATAGACCCCTCCGTTTCAGTTAGATATTAATGATAGGAAGTCAGGAACTAAACAAGTATATATTTATTTAATTCATTAGTTCATGGAATAGGTTCAGGTATTCACAACAAAAAAACCATACTAAAACAGTTATATAAGGAGTGGCCATCAAACAAACCTCAGGACCAAGAAATCGTTCATAGCCAATATCACATGAATATGGTGCCCCTGTCTTTGGTTTAATGCCTCTCCAGTGCTTGATGTACTTGCCTGGTTCTTTGTCGTGCTTATTGAATTCCTGAGAGAAATTGAGCTAATGTTATGTAGGAAAACTAATAAGTTGAAAAGAAAACTTCGGTCACATCCTTTGATTCACGAAAGGAGCAAACTAATTAAACAGGACAATTTATCAACACTCAACATGCTAACGCCAGAGGCAACAAAACTAATGGCAAAGGCCCACAACAAACCCCTCATGATTCTGTCAAAGAACCAAGTATTGATGAACTAAAGAGAGTAAAGACAACCTTCACAATGTCAGAGCAGGTGTAGCAATACATTTCCTTTACTTTCCATGCCACTTCAAAAGAGTCTTCCGGTGGTACCTTCTCTCCTCTTTCCTGTATGAAGCAATGTCAACATAACAGTTCATGAATCTGCTTAGTAAAATGCAGATTGACAATTGAATACAGATTATTATTTATTACAATCTTATTCAGTTGAACAAAATATTCTAGCTAAATACGCGAATAACTCTGGACTATTAAATTTTTTATTAATATTTCTTAACTATTAAAAATATAGCAATAATATCATGCATTCCACACTGTTCATCCAGATTAGCATAACATGATTGGTTTCACTAGCTAGTGTGAATGGTAATTTGTGAAAATGTTCAACATTAACAACAACCCCACTAGGTAAGGTCAGCTAACTAGACATTAATCAGAGGTTTAAAAAAATTCACAGATATTCGAATAAGAGAACAATACCAACATAATAACCTTTTAATTTTATACTACAGGGGTTACCCACCCGCATAAGCCGCTGAACAAAAAGAGTAACATCCTTTCCAGCAATAGGAATCGATTTGATGCTGCTACCAATAACGTAGCCGTCTGCCACAGGTACAACATGAGTTGCCCCATCTCCAACATCCACTACAACTCCTGTCATCTCACACTAAGAAGAATATAAGATCAGCCTAAAAGGAAAATATTCCTAAAATTAGACAGATATAATGAAAAACAAAAATTCTTCAACATTTTATGTCAACACAATGAGGGGAACTGCTGAATTATCCTATGTGCTAGTTCATGATATTTATTCTACAGAGTGGTTAACTTTTGATTTCAAGTGAACACAACCAAATGCGTCAAATTGCAGGAGCCGGTGAAACATCCTGTGCATTTTGCGTTTAATAGCTACCAAGCAAACGGGACATTTCATGCATCATACTTAATATGTAAAGCATTCAAGATTAAACATCCTGTTCCAATTCTATAAGCAACATAATTCCCAATCTTTATCCAGTGTATCAATTACCAACCTTAGATGTTGTGTACCCAGCTGCAAGAGCAAGCACAGAATTCACAGCAATGTAAAGTCCAGGCACGTTAAAAGTCTCAAACATGATTTCCCCAGTATACTCGCGACTCTCAGGTGCGGTCAATGGACTCTCGGTCAAGAGGAAATAGTGATCCTCCGGATCACACCTCAAGTAGTTGAATATGCACTGCTGCCAGAAGCGCTCCATGGCATCCCAATTCTCAACCTGACCATGCCGAATCGGGTAGCTGAGATTGTAAGTGGTGCTAGATCGAGACTTGGAAAGTGCCTCATCCCCAATGAAGAAATCAAGATCTGCCAAAACCCCAGCATTGTGCTGGGCCACCCAATTGCCTTTAGAAGAACTCCTGGATTGAGTCAGAAACGACTCATTAACTGCAACAACAGTCGGAACAATAAAGGATGGTTCAACATTACCCGCAAACCCCATCTTCGTATACCTGAAGAAAAATAAAAACAGTTTCCAAATTCAGAGTAAACCATATCGGATGAATAAATTTTCCAGTCAATCCAAGTCAAAAGAACTAAGAAAACATCAGTCAGGGCATTTTAACAAACACGTGGTGTCCAATAAAATAACCACAACATGTAGCTAAAAGAGAAAGTGGGTGATAGAAAAGAAAGTAAAGGGTACCCGGAGCCATTATCGATTACTACAGCTGGTCGAGAAGTAGAGGGGTCCATGAGAGAGAGCGAAAAAGTGGCGGTGATATTGAAAGCTGAAGGTGGATCCGAGAGTGAATGTGAGGCAGAGGATCATGGTCGGGAAGAGGTGAATAAGGATGAAAAGGAAGGTAGTATAGGTGAGAGTAAAGATGACGTTGACGCAGACTTTGATCCGAAGTGAAAAAAGAGAAAAGAGAAATAGGAATGGTTGGTTATTGTGGCTAAACCCATTTGAAGTGAAAACTGAAGTGTGAAGGTGGAAGTGCAGATGCAGGTCCCATTTACTTCATCATCATCATCATCACCATTCTGTTGATTTCCCAAACATGCTTTCCTTGGCAATCAAACAACAACTCTTCCCTCTCTCTTTCTCTCTCTAGATTCTGTCTCTTTCTATTAGCATTAATTGTAATTAATTTGACGGCAGTAATTAGTAGCTTTGTATTTAGATGCAGAGCAAGAACTTGACGGCAACAACCTGAATTGTGGTTGAAAAGCGGTGAGATTTGAAGGGCCACTTGCAGGGACCTACCAGCACGAATAACATGTAAGTTCTTTCACTTCTTTCTTACACGCCAACCTTTTCCTTTCTTCCTCCTCCATCATCAATTCATCAACCTCCATTAAGAATACTTTCGGTAATTTTTAATTTACATAAATTTCAAACATGCTCTTTCTTTCCTTTAACCTTAAAAGTTTAAAAAAAAAAACAAGAACACAATAAATGGTTTGAATTTTAATAAAATAGTCATGATATTTTCTGTACCAAATTGTACATTTTTATCATTCCATTTTTTTTTTAAATTTTATCATCTAAAGTTTTTTCCACATGTTATTATTCTCTTTTTTCAACTTCTACAAAATTTATTTTAACTAATTGAAAAGCATCTCTATATATGTTAAGAAAAAAATAATATTAATAAAAATATGTTTCATTCTTTGGGTGGACTACACCCGCTTTATTTATATATATATATATATATATATATATATATATATATATATTTCAATTTTAACGTCGATTTTATCCACCCAATAATTTTATTTATTTTGTTACATCAATTACATTCACTACTTTAAAACTTTAAAGTATTATTAATCGATTTTAGTTCATTAAATTAATGTTATTAATATCTAATATGAAGGTAAATGTTAATTATGTAGCTTCCATCATTTAGATGTGGATTTTTAGCTGACTCAAAGGAGACGCTAATAAATAACATTGTAGTATCGCTTATTTCCTTTTACGTTTTTTTTTTATTTCAAAGAAGAAATGGAAGCCATTTTATTTTATTAACCATGAAAATTTGAATTGAATAGTCACTGAATGAATTATTAGAGAATTTGATATCCACACATTTGAGAGCTCAATTCTTAGAGCTTTG
>Ga0123342_1005678_pt1 | contig 17878 bp, 9 predicted proteins | sample Turbeawhitnodule_FD_89960 | JGI IMG/M metagenome (GOLD analysis project Ga0123342, IMG submission 89960) | Root nodule microbial communities of legume samples collected from Mexico - Turtle bean Mexico white nodule | ecosystem: Host-associated > Plants > Roots > Nodule | place: Mexico: Nepantla...
AGTTTCTAATTCTATTATTTTTAGAGACCAAAATTTAGTTTCTAAAATAAATTAAAAGTGACTAAAAAAATGGTTTCCAATTACATCTTCACAAGAAACTAAAAAAATGGTCTCTAAAAAAAAATTTTATTTTTATTTTTATTATTAGCAACCAAAAATATAGTATCTAATTATATTACAATTTTTATTAATAATAGATACCATTTTAATAACCAATAATTTTTAGTTTATAAAATGGTATCTAAATTAGTTACTATAGAAACTATTTATTTTTGGTTTCTAAATCGGTTACCATTCAATCATTTTCTTGTAGTGCTTGATTTATGGAAGACTAAAAAGATTATGGAATAATGAATTTTGTTGTATTTAATGTTGATGAATTGTCTCAAATAATCTCAAATATAATTCATATATAGTACTTATGATAACCATATATTAGTTATACTTTTGCTTTAGAAGTATTCACCCTTTGATGAAATTTGTAACTTCTTTTCATTACAGAATTAAGATACAAAATAAAAGTAATGTGATCCTTATTTTTAATTTTTATTTACTTTGAATATTTTTCTTTATATTTTATATTATTGGTAGTAGGAAATCATCAACATGATTGTAGGTTAATTTTATAATTGATATACACTTTAGGTTGAGAAAATACTCTGTACTCATTCTATTAAAGAAGAAAATGAAGAGATTATAAAACAATCTAAGTGTAACAAGTTGTTTAACGACCTATTTCTAAATTGAGGATTGAACAGAAAGAATTAATGTTGATAATCTTAAAATGTTCACCAATTTAGAAATTTGTAAAGCCTAGTGTACCGCGTTCTAGTAATATGGTTAGAGATCATCAATTAAAAAGATCTCATAAACATTTATCCTATTATTAAGATATTTTACTCTTCAATTTTTTTCCCAAAACACGTTAAATTGGAATATGCACTGGTTTGTAGATAGATTAATATTATTTGTTTTGATTTTTCTAGTATCAACTACTCCAACAAAATGTTTTTTTAGTTATGAAAATTATAAAAACAAAGTAACAGATTTTTTTAATATTATAGCTATATCTTTTTATCCACCTTTTTAAAATTTCTTTGAAAGTTAGCTAACATTATTGAAAGATAAATGACTGATTGATGAACTTGTATTTTACAGGTTATTTCATTTTTTTTCTAATATAAATACAGTACTTTTTTTTTTGCCATGTTATTTGTTCTGAGAAGATTATTGTTATTACATTACAAGGAAAAAATATTTGAAGGGAGATTTATTTTTACATTATCAAAAGTTAAAATCTCCACTAAGTCATTTATCCAGGATTGTAATTTTTCTCGCTAAACTATTCTTGGGAAACATGTTCCCCGAATTTTTTTTAAATCCCAAGAAAAGCCTTTCAAAACCCCTATTAAATACCATGTGTTTAAGAACCTCCATAAAATACCATGAGTTTCAAAACCCTTGTAAAATATCACGGGTTTCAAAACCTCCATAAAATACCATGAGTCTCAAAATCCCCGTGAAATACCATGGGTTTCAAAACCTCCGTAAAATATCATAGTTTTCAAAACCTTTGTAAAATATCATGGTTTTCAAAACCACGTAAAATATCATGAATTTCAAAACTCTGTAAAATATCATGGGTTTTAGGAATTCCGTAAAATATCATGGGTTTTAAAACCTTCGTAAAATATCATGATTTTCAAAATCTTCAAAAAATATCATGATTTTGAAACTAAGAACATTTGATATTTTACTCATTTTATCATTTAAACATTGATGTTATTTTTCAACCACAATTATTTCTAACTATTGTATTTATTTATCTATGTTTAGTTTTTCAATAAATAAGATAAATAAATAAATATAACTAATAAATTACATATATATATATATATATATATATAAAATATATATCTTTTTCATTACTTTTATTCCTACTTCTACTATATTTAACCACTTTTATATATAAGATAAAAGTTAGTAATATTTTTTTTCCCACATATCCAAACAACAAAAGAGAACCCGATTATCCTTAATCGTCCTTGTTCCCAATACTTCATTTGAAATTTTTTTATTATGGTTAAGGAAATGAGGGGAATAAGAAATTTGGTTTCTCACGGTGGAACACAAACCCTGAACATTCTGTGATTCACCTTTGAATTTTAAAATTACTCACAATTTTATTCTTATATTTATGTTTTTTTTTAGGTGTTACCCTTCGGCGGTGCTTATCTCATAATCAATATAATCATATATTTATCGTGTGTATTAGAAAAAAATATTAATTTTCTTACTTATACCATGAATATTAAAATTTAGTTGATTTTAACTTTATGATAAAAAACATACTATATTCAGGTGGATAAAAAAAATTAAAATAATGACAATGCATTTATGAAGACTATTTTGCACCTAAGTTGCATGCATGGTGCACCATGTTTTGTAGCCGATAGATTAATTTGTTGTGCAACTTTCTACACCTGATCTCATCACCAACCTTGTCCTCTATAAAGCACCAATTTTGATGCTAACAACATTAATTGCACATAATTTCTTAATACAAGAACAATTCTAAAGAAAAAAAAATTATTTTTTTAGTATTTTTTTTGCTGTAGCAACTACAAAAAATCACAAATAATTATGTAGTGTGAATTCAAAGATTCATGACTATGATATAAGGGGGTTGTGCAAACCCATGTTTCCTTTACCATAAATTATGACATAGACTTTGTCACTTGGACAAACCTTAGAGCAACACTCTTCCCAAGTGCAATGAGAGTCACTACCCTAAACCATAAGCTTTCTTTATCATTCATTAGTGTCATCTAGGTAAGTATGTTACCCATTCACACACACTTCTATTTTGTAGTCTAAGTTCTTCACTTCTTACTAGTCTTTTAGCAATGTGGGACTTGGAACACTTCTTTTGTGATGGTGTAGCCTTCATTCTAAATTGGTTTCTTGGAATTTTAGTGAACTTGTGTGGAAGCTTGATGGAGGAAGAGAACAAGGATGTCTCCAATGGAGATATGGTTGAGAAGTAGGGAGAGTGATTGGTTAGGTCATATCACTTGAAAAAGGTGAATAAGAAGATCAAGGTGTCTATCTTAAAGAGTTTAGACAAAGGAGTGAGAAAACATGCAAACTTGAAAGCAATTCACTCATATATTTGATCTTAGAAAAATAAAAGCCAAGCACCACAATCCACAATTTATAGGAGAGATGACTAAACATTTTGGAGCCAAAATTTAAAAATTCAAAATAAAACTCTCCAATGAGAAGGTGTCATGTAGAGTCATGCTTTCCATGTTTAGCTCACACATTCCATGCTAAATCCTCTCCACTCCTAGGCTGCCATGTAGATGTTCATGTGCTCCATGCTAAGGTAATTTCCATCCTCTAACATACCCTAGACGTTTTAGGGTTACATTGGGCTCAAAGAAGCCCAATTGTTACCCTAACTAGTCACTTTTAACCCTAACTAGACCTATTTTACTATTGATCCAAATACAAGCCCAAAAATCTATGCTACTTGGCCCAAATATTTGGTCCAACTATTTTATGCTACTATGCCCAATACATGGCCCATGAAATTCTAAACAATTGTATACAATTTATTTAAGCTAAAGTTTGGTCCAAACATAATGTTGACTAGTTAGCCAAAACTCAGTCTTCTTGTGTTCTTCTGACCAAAGCTCTAGTTTATGTTTTGATGAGTTGGAGGTCTTCTTAGATAGGTTTGTACATTTCTTCATCCTAGAGTTGCCTCTTGATTGGGCTTACAAAAATAAACAAAAGCCCAATTAAACCCATATTTGCAAATAAATCCATAAACAACCTTTAGGTCTTCATCCTCCTTATTATGTGGTTGTGTGTGACTGGGGCCTCTGCCTTCATTTTGTATCTTAAAAAACAAATCTGAATTATTATCCCCTTAAGATGACTCTCCCCGTCTACCTCTGCCACCAAGTAAATTAAGATATTTGCTTTCTTCCTAAAATAATAAATTATTTGAAAATACCAACTTGTAAAAAAAATAGAGAAAAGTAATAATAATGGCTTTCACTTGGTGTCACTGAATGATTGTTCTTTTACGACACATCACGACTGCAAAGTGCAATCTTATTATGGGATTACAAATTTAAAAACTATAATTTGTAGTAAGATACTAATTAATTAACAAAGTAATATGAAATGAAAATATGAGAGGTATATCTTCATGTTATAATAATGTTGTCTTCTTCCTTAGAAGCAGACTTATTTCCTCCAACTAACATAAACAACACATAAAAGTGACAATGTCTCTCTTTTTTCCTGATTTTGAAGGTCATATTCCCAGTAAAATTCAAAATAAGTGACAGGTTTTGGTTCAAAAAAGTTGGACCAACATCTGCTACATGAGAGAAAGAAAATATTTTTTTTTTCATGTTGAATGCAATTATTATTTAAAATATAAATCACTACTGAATAATAAAACTATATCAAACTCACAAATAAATAATGGAAACACTTAAATATAAAACATAAAATCTTTATAACTTGTTCCACCCAATCAAACTAGAAAGGAAACTGTACCAAGAAACATATAGTAAGATAAAGATTCTTCACAACTCACAAACTAAACACCTCCTTTAAACTCACACACTTAAAGTTTACATATATATAGGAAGAAATAAAGACAAAATAAAAAATATGGCTTATTAAAATAATCTTGCTAAAAGTAAATTAATACACTATATATTTTATTGAATTAATGAGAGTACATAATATATAATATATAGACACAAAATTTAAATGAAAAATAAGAGAAGAATATATTTATTATAGATAATATATGTCATAAAAAATTATATAAAAAGCAAGATTATAAGTTTAAAAAACTGTATACAAAGAGCTGCGCGAACGCAAGCCCCACTACCACAAATTATGACGTAGGCTCTGTCATTTTTGACAGACCTTAAAGCATTACCCCTCCAATGTGCAATGGAAGTTATTGCCTTAGGCCATGAACCTTCATGATCAACCATAGACCCCGTCCAGGTAAGTAAGGAAAATAATCATACGCACTTTCATTTTATATTCTTTGCTTCACATTACTTAATCTATACTGAGCAATGTGGGATTAACACATTTGTATACTTTGCATGTGTCTTAACTTAATCATTTTCCTCTACAAATGATTCTCTTCATGGTCATCTCTGTTAGTTTGCATATGTATGAAGTCCTTTAATTTCTATAAAGAATAACAAATAAGTAAATCAAGAAATTGTTATTTCCAAACAAGATAACAAATGTTGAGTTGCTGATAAACAAGAAGTAATAGGTAAGATGATATATAATTTCATAATTTTGATATGGTAAATTATTGACATTGTCTAACAAAGTCAAACGGAATCTGGGTGGTGTATATTGTTGCATGCATGGTTCCATAGACTGTGAAAATCAGAAGTATTTGAGAGGCTAAAAGTAAGGTGCTAGTAGTGACTAGTTTTAGATATCAAGAATTAACGTGACAGGAATTGTGGTATGTTGAGAAATTTTACTTTCTTTCTACTTGTTTTAAAATAGATCTAGATCCTATAAAGTGAGCAATTCAACTTAGAGAATAAAATAAGTAATCTTAATCATTGATATTGCATACACATGTAGATATTTCTCATCAATGATTGAAATGACTTATTTTATTTTACTCACTTTAGACGAATAAGATCCTAGTAAAATATTTTTATCTCAATAATTATGTGATTGAAGCACTATTTCATTTCATTTGAAAGATATGGTTATCTCCAATCTGTTGTGTACATTATAACTTCTTTTAGATTTGTGCATCAATTCTTTTGATGTCATTGTTGATAGCACTAACGAATTCATTATCCTTGCTAATGAAAATATCTACCAAGGTTCAATATTCATTAATTGGTAAGGGGAAAATTGCATGCTCTTTTTCCTCTTTAAGCTCTTATACACAACTATAAGCATACAATCTGAAAGTATGTGTTTATTCTAGGCAACTAATAGTTTTGTATTAAATAAATCTTTTGTTGACATATTTTAAGAAATATTTTATTTAATTGGACCTTGTTGCAATGTTTTTAACCAATGTCAGCTTTAATATTAGAAATTTAAAAAACTGTATAGAAGGAGCTGCGCGAACGCAAGCTCCACTACCATAAATTATGACGTAGGCTCTGCCATTTTTGACAGACCTTAAAGCAGTACCCCTCCAATGTGCAATGGAAGTTACTACCTTAGGCCATGGGCCTTCATGATCAACCATTGACCCCGTCCAGGTAAGTAAGAAAAATAACCATAAACACTTTATTTTATATTCTTTGGTTCTCATCAGTTAATCTATACTGAGCAATATGGGATTAACACATTTGTATACTACACACATGTTTTAACTTAATCATTTTCCTCTACAAATGATTATCTTCATCAACAACTCTTAGTTTGTATGAGTATGAAGCTACTCTATAAAGAATAACAAATATTACCAAAATAAATAAGGAAATTATTACTTCCAAACAAAGTAATAAATGTTGAGTTGTTGAGAAACAAGAAGTAATTGGTAAGATGATATATAATTTCAAACTTTTGATATGGTAAGTTACTAACATGGTCTCACATAGCCAAAGGGTAGGTGAGTAGTGTATGTGGTGAACCTTGATGCTTGCATGGTTTAACAAACTGTGAAAGTAAGAAGTATTTGAGAGACTAAAAGTAAGGTACTAACAATGATTAGTTTCAGATATTAAGATTAACTTTGACAAGAATTGTGTTATCTTGAAAATTTTTACTTTCTTTCTACTTGTAGTGAAACGACTCTAGATCCTTTGAAAGTGAAAACACAAACTAGTGTTGTGCTTCTTGGTTTTATAATAATCCTTTACTCTTGTTTAAGGGATGTGTTAAATTAAATTTTAGATTTAAGTGTATGTGTTATTTTAGATTTAACTTTTCATTATGTCGTTAAATTACTAGTTTTAATTAAAATTATTATAATTAGACCACACATTTATTTCTTATATTTATAGGAAAAACTTGTAATATTATTGATCACTAAAATTAATAAAATATTTTTTATAATTATATATTTTAATTTATTGTTTTTCAAATTATAATCACGATAAACAAATTAATCTATAAAATAAATAGAATAATAAAATAACTATAAATTATGCAATCAAATTATAGTGTCACTTTTCTATCTAACGAAGTAAAGTATATTTTTCTATAACTTCTCTCCTCCATATGTTCTATGTTTTTTAAGGCTTTTTATAAATTAGATCATTAATTAAAATTGAAATGAGTCTTAAAATTATTTTTTCTTTAATGTTTAATTTTATTATTGTTGTATTTTTTGGACTGTGGTGTATTTGATAAATCCTATACCTATATTAAACACTTAAATATTGGATATGTTATGAATACTTGGATGCATTATTAAGATGTTGTATTGTGTTGATTGGAATCAATTCGTTTTTCTTTTATGCTTTTACTTAAAATCTTCATTAGAAAACTTCTGAAAATGCATTAGAGTTTATCTAGATGATAATATTTTTATAATTAATTAAAATATATTAAAATATTCTTATGTATGGAATTATTAGAAAAAATGTAATTAATTAATTTTTAAAGGATAAAATTTCAGTAATCTTAAATAATGACAGTATAATATACCTAAAAATAGCTAAATGAAAAATAAGAGAGGAATATAAATATAATGTCACGAAAAAAAAGATAATTAAAAATCAATATTAGAAATTTAAAAAACTATATAGAAGGAGCTGCGCGAACGCAAGCCCCACTATCACAAATTATGACGTAGGCTCTGCCATTTTTGACAGACCTTAAAGCATTACCCCTCCAATGTGCAATGAAAGTTATTGCCTTAGGCCATGAGCTTTCAAGATCAACCATAGACCCCGTCCAGGTAAGTATGGAAAATAATCCTACGCACTTTCATTTTATATTCTTTGCTTCTCATTACTTAATCTATACTGAGCAATGTGAGATTAAAACATTTGTATACTCTATACGTATTTTTAACTTAATCATTTTATTCTACCAATTATTCTCTTCATCAACCTCCCTTAGTTTGTATGAGTATGAAACTTCTTTGATTTCTATAAAGAATAAAAGATATTATCAAAATAAATCAGGAAATTGTTATTTACAAACAAAATATTAAATGATGTGTGTTGAAAAACAAGAAGGAATTGGTAAGATGATACATAATTTCAAAATTTGAATTTGTTACACGATTAATACATTATTATATAATTTTAATATATATATATATATATTAATTATAATATTGTTTAAAATTTATTCATGTAAAATAAAATAATTTGTAATAAATAGTAAGAAATATATAATTATTTGACTAAAATTATTTTTAAATAATAATTTAAAAAAAAAGAATTTGATTATTTAAATACTTCTTATAAACAACTAAGTTTTTTTAAATGGGTAAAATATTTATGTTAAGTAAATTTTTGTTTTTAAATTATATTATACTAATAATTTGGTATTTTTCTGTTGTAAATAATATACTTTGTTTTTAGAATAATGTTAAAAAATAGTATAAAATACAGAAAATTTACATATTTTAAATATATATATATATATATATATTATAATTTGTTTTTAAAACTAATGAATTTAATAATGTTACAAAATACAACCCCTTTCTACACATTTTGGTTTCTCCCTTCATTCACAACCATTTGAGTCCTCCACTTGGGATCAAATCCTTATTGGGATTCAAGATGTTCAAGATGTGGTAATGGGAATATGGTACATAAGGCATTTGTGAGTTGAATTGAAGCCATATCCAGAATGAAAAATAAGAGATGAATTTTCATTGTAGATACCCTAAAAAATGTTTTAAAGAACATATATTGCTGTAAGCATTACAAACAGAAACTGTGCACAAATAAAAAGTGATGACAAATTCTCACAGGTGATCCAATTTCTAATCCTGCTGAATTGACATGTGAAGAATATTCATCCCATTCATAATTTTCGTTGAGTCTTTAGATTAATACCATGACATTGTTGAGATGCAATTCATGCTGTGAATGAACTTCAACTTTAGTTATTCTGCTTTGTCATTTGCTCTGTCAATTCTATTCTCTTCAATGCTACACTCAATTTAGGTTTCTTTCCTGGTGTCATATCTGTACACTATAGAGTTAACTATGTTAGCTTTAACATTGCATTATGTCCTTCTTTTTGTGCAAGTATTTCTAAAATCAATATATCTGTGGACCAATAACTGTTCACCACAGTTCTTACCCAATCTGAAAGATCATTGATTGTTTCTTCAATATCACCTATGATATGGCCAAGGATTTTGAGTTACAATCTCTAACACAATGGTGGCTAAGCTCACCATAGTCTGTGAGCTTGGAATGGTACCCTTTACTCTCTTATGGATTAGGACATTGGATGAGTTGAGGTTGGCATGAGGGACCTTTTGAGAAGGCAAGGAATGATGAAGGAAAAGAAGACCCCTTTCTATGTCTTTGATAATAGAAAATCTTGTGGTCCAATCAAGTGACATTCTTCCAACTCCTCTGCCCTCTAGCACCAGCAGATTATGAATGTTAGAGTATCAACTTTTTAAGTTAGTTATTTTGTGTTAAGGAAGGAAAGAATCAAAACTAACCATATAGGATTTCAAACAAAGTGACATAAGAAGTAAATTCTATATGACCAAATGTTGCTCCTCTGTTGGATGGAGTCCAGTGTTTCATTCAATGAGGCATATATTTGTGAACTTTACATTACTCCATGTGATATTTTTCTGATGCAAAACATATGCAGAACACTATTTTTGGGACAAAGGGAGAAAATCAAGATGAGAAAAAAAGAAAAAATACTTCTATCAATGTATTAAATAAAACTGAATGAAGTAGGTGGTGTTTTACCGAAAACATTGAAAAATGTAAAAACAAAAACCATCTACTGAATCTACACAAAGTTGTCCTCATCTTCGAATTTATTCTGATGGCATAATTATAAATCTGTTTGCACAAATTTAATAAAAAATAATGAGTAAGGCACATGCTTTCCAAATAATCAAAGACAAACAACAAATGGTATGAGCAAGCAACAATTTCTACAAAGTTGCAATAAAGAAAAAAGAACCTTGACAGTGAAGTCATAAAATTCATTTTACAATAAATATCAAATTGATAATGAAAAAAAATAACACATGCAATATGCTCAAAACCTCTATATAGTTGAGTTTTCCATATCTTACAGAAATATTTTACTTCCTTGTAAAATAATATTTGGAAAGGTTAAAACACTATAGTAGGAAACATCAAAGACCTATAAATATTGTAATTTTGAAAACCTATTCCTTCAACAAACAATCTTTAAACAAACGTGAGATAAAGAACCTTTTGCACATATGAACATTGAAAGTTGCCGGACATGCAAAAATAAACAAAAATCTTCCATACTCTACTAGTAAATACATGCGACCAGTAAGGTTACATTAAAACTGAGAAGATATGTTAATAATTTTTTAAAGAATAAAATTGTAGAAATCTTGAAACAATGATAATATAACACAGAAAAAAAAAACAAAAAAAAAAAGTGGAATATACATATTATAGATAATATAATATCAAAAAGAAAATAATATTAAAAAAATTTAAAAATTGTATTGAAGGAGCTGCGCGAACACAAGCTCCACTACCACAAATTATGACGTAGGCTCTGTCATTTTTTACAGACCTTAAAGCAGTACCCCTCCAACGTGCAATGGAAGTCACTGCCTTAAGCCATGAGTCTTCATGATCAACCATAGACCCCGTCCAGGTAAGTATGGAATATAACCATAGGCACTTTTATTTTATAATCTTTGATTCTCATTAGTTAATTTATACTAAGCAATGTGGGATTAAGACATTTGTATACTTTGCATGTGTTTTAACTTAATCATTTTCCTTCACAAATGATTCTCTTCATCGACATATGTTAGTTTGTAGGATTTGATTTCTATAAAGAATAAGAAATATTACAAAATTCGGAGGTGAAGTGTTTTGTATGTTGACAAAAAAAATCAAATACAATAGAGCATTCTATACTTGAAGCGAACTGTTTTAAGATCTATTACACAAATTGATAGTGAAGGAAATAACACATGCAATTTGCTAAAATCCTCTCGAAATATTATAGTTGAGTTTTCCATATCTCGATTTAGTAACTTCAGAAATATTTTACTTCCTTATCCTGTAAAATAATAATTGAAGGGTACAACACTACAAAAGACATCAAACACCTATAAATATTGCAATTTTGAAAACCCGCTTCTTCAAAAAGCAACCTTGAACACGTTGAAAGGATAATACTTAAAAGAAACAAAAACTCTTCAACATGGTGCACAAACGTGAGCACAAAAAACTTTTGCACATATAAATCCTGAAAAGTTGGTCCCAAACCTTAAATTCCAAAATTTTAGATTCACATAGAAGAAAAAACCTAGAAACTATGTATCACACTTTTGGTAAAAGACGTAGCAGAAGATGTAGTGTTCCTTTGCCAAACATACAAAGGTAAGGTAAAGATATTTGTGCAATTTGTCGTACTCGACGTAGCAAAAGATACATTGTGCACTTTGTCGTGTTTATAATAATGAAAAAAAAGGTCCATACTCTACTATCTAAAGTTTACATACATAGGAAGAGATAAAGAACAACGATAAATATAGCTTGTTAAAATAATCCTACAATCAGTAAATACACTATATTTCATTGAAAACTGAGAACATATGTTAAATTAGTAATTTTTTTAAAGAATAAAATTACATAAATCTTAAACAATGATAGTATAATATATAGACACAAAAGATAATTGAACAAGAAGAAAAATACATATTGTAGATAATATAATATCACCAAAAAACTATACAAAACAATCAATCAATATTAAAAATTGTATAGAAGGAGCTGCGCGAACGCAAGCTCCACTGCCACAAATTATGACGTAGGCTCTGTCATTCTTGACAGACCTTAAAGCAATACCCCTCCAATGTGCAATGGAAGTTACTACCTTAGGCCATGGACCTTCTTGATAAACCATAGACCCCGTCCAGGTAAGTATGAAAAATAATTGTAGACACTTTTATTTTATATTCTTTTGTTCTTATTAGTTAATTTACACTAAGCAATGTGGGATTAAGACATTTGTATACTTTGCATGTGTTTTTACTTAATCATTTTCATTGACAAGTGATTCTCTTCATCGACATATATTAGTTTGTAAGAATATGAAGCTTCTTTGATTTCTATAAAGAATAACAAATATTATCAAATTTGGAGTTGATGTGATTTGTTTGTTGCCAAAAAGTAATGAAATACGATAGAGTATTCTACACCTGTTTTAAAATCTATTACACAAATTGATAATGAAGGAAATAACACATACAATTTGTTAAAATCCTCTTTAAATATTATAGCTTAGTAATCCATATTTTGATTTAGTATATTTTACTTCCTTATCTTTAAAAACAACAAGATGACATCAAACACCTATACATACTATATTTCTTCAAAAAGCAATTTTGAACTTATTGAAAAGATACTTAAAAGAAACAAAAAAAAATCTTCAACACGGTGTCCAAACGTGAGCAGATGCACATATAAATGTGTGAAATTAGTAATTTTTTTAAAGAATAAAAACACAGTAATCTTAAATAATGATAGTATAATATATAAACACAAGCTAAAGAAAAGATAATGTCACAATCCATTCAGTCTCATTATCCTTTGTTTTGCTTCCATTTCTACTAGTTGCATCTCACTGACTTTGCTTAATGTGACCTGCAGTCCGGTTGATGATGGTGCTTCTTCCATTTGAGAATAACTGGTTATTGGATCCAGTCGACTCTGATTTTTAGTTTGTTTTTTGGATATTCAATCCAAAGAGAGGTGGTGATCTCACAGTTGCATGCACATGCTCTGATGTAACAATAGCTTGGGCACAAGTTCTTATTTATTTTATCACCATACACTATTTGATCAATCAAGCATAAGTTCAACCATTTTTTTTTCTCTTTCTTTTATTCATCCCATATTCATCATACACACTTATACTAAAAAAAATAGAAAAACAACTTCATCACCCACTCCCGTTGCCTCTATCGGTTTCACCTCCATTCATTCACTGCTCGTCCCAGCACAGCTCTACCCTTCTCCACCCTGCACCGCCGCCGCGCCACTACGCCCTCAACCGCACCTTCAATTCCCATGCAATGCATGTACCCCTTTCAAGTTCAAACCTTCCGCAACCTTCTAAAAGCTTGCATAGCCCAAAGAGATCTCATAACAGGCAAAACCCTCCATGCCCTTTACTTCAAGTCTTTCATCCCACCCTCCACCTACCTCTCCAACCACTTCACCCTTCTCTACTCCAAATGTGGTTCCCTCCACAGTGCTCAAATCTCCTTTCACCTCACTCAACACCCCAATGTTTTCTCTTACAACATCCTCATCAATGCATATGCCAAACACTCCCTTATCCATCTTGCCCACCAGCTGTTTGATGAAATTCCCCAACCAGACTTAGTCTCTTACAACACCCTTATAGCTGCCTATGCTGATAGGGGTGAGTGTGGGCCAGTGTTGAGGCTCTTTGAGGAAGTTCGAGAGCTCAATTTGGGCCTTGAGGGGTTCACGCTGTCTGGCGTGATCACCGCCTGTGGTGATGATGTTGGATTGGTTCGGTAGTTGCACTGCTTTGTGGTGATGTGTGGGTATGATTGTTATGCTTCAGTGAATAATGCAATGCTCCCTTGTTATAGTAGGAAAGAGTTTTTTAATAGTAAGGCAAGGTTATGCTACTACCTTACTAATTACACACCTGAGTCAAGTTTTGGTAAACACCTATCTAGCAAGATTGACACATACACAGGATACGACACTGAAAATACAAAAAAAAAGAGTTATTATCATAATTTATTGCAAAAAAAATTACGAAAAAACTAAAAAATGTTTGTGAACCAGATTTAAGGTCTGGTGTCGCTTACGTTTATAGGGAAGGTAGTACACCCATATAACACATGTCTGAATACAATACCTTTAATTAAATATTCAAATTAGTGTGGGTTTTTAAAATGTTATTTTTAAAAAAAAATATATATTTAAAAACTAATTAAATATTTTTGGAACGTTTTTTATTTTGGGTTGACAAGAATTGACCTTGGTGCTAACAAAAATTCGGAATTTACAAAGTTATAAAGGTTTGACTACTATTAAAAAGGGTTGTTTCAGTGTAAACTAGGCTTTTGAAAACGAAAAATGAGGCATGACGTAGTTTGGTGGTTTAACATTTTAAAAGAGAGATTTTTTATTTTTTTTTTAATTTTGAAATTTTATATATATTTATAATTTTTAGACAATATGAGTTGATGGGTCTACAAATAAAAAGGAGGGGTGTGGTAAATACCCAAAGTTCTGGGCAAGCTGCATAGGCCCTGGGCTTATCAAAATCAATGTGGTGCAGTTATAAAAAGCGTTAGTGACAAATGGTAAAAATGTTGGTGCTCTGAATATATGGAGAACGCAAGTGACTAATAGCATAAATGCTGGGCCAGAGAACGGACCCAGATTTAAAAAAGCTGGTAGGGGTGTTTGTATGGAAAGCGCGAGTGAAAGATAGCTGGACTGTTTCTTCCTGCACCTCCATATCTTCTTCTGCCACCTCCATACACAACATGAAAATACATTTTTGTCCTTCTTGTGTCACCCCCTTAGAGTAGTTTCCGGATTATGTAATTTGGAAACACATTTGAAAAAAGACTTCCGGATTACATAATCCGGAAGTTAAATAATACTTCTGGATTATGTCATCCAGAGAATAATCATGCATCTGAAAAATGGCTTCTGGATTATGTAATCCAGTAGCTAATTACAAATTTAAAAAATGACTTCCAGATTACGTAATCCGAAATATTATAAAGGAGTATTTTTGGAAATTTGAAAACTTATGGAGGTGAGAGAAGAAGGTATGGAGGTGCAGGAAGAAAGAGTCAGATAGCTGATATGCTCGCCAGTGTATAGGTCCAGCAATAAAAGGCTGGAGGCATGTATAAAATGAAAGAAAGATGAAAGGCAATTTCTCCCTGCACCATACCAACTTACTTTTGGAAATGACAAAAGTGCCCTACTAAATGACAAAAATAACCTTACATAAAAGGAGGAGTAAATAAAAATTACTTTCACAACCTTTTATTTGGAAATATTCCAGATTTCGATTTCCATAACACATTTTTTAATTTCAAATATTTTTATCCTGAATACATTTTTAATTTTGTGTTCTGGATTTTTTGTCCAAAATGTTTTTTTTTTTAAATTTTTTTTACTATTCCAAATTTTCAAATCTTAAATAAGGATAATTTTCAAAATTTGTAAAAATGATAGGATACAGATTAAAATTGATATGGTGCAGGAAGAAATTGCCAAGATGACATATAGCAAAAGTACTCTTGAGCTGAATGGGCTCAGGGTTCAAAAGAAACATAGTGGTGCACATATAAGAAAATGTGTGTGGCAAATAGGAAAATGCGGGACAACAGAATGGGCCCTGGGCTTTCTTCTTTTTTTAAATAAAAGGAAAGGGATGCGAGTTTAAAAGAAAGCCAGTTTCTTCCTCTATCCCTACATTTTTTTTCCTGCACCCCCACAATATTAGGCAAAGACAAAATTGTCCTTATATAAAAACTGTACATTTATTTTTTGCATTCTAGATTACAAAATCTAGTAAATTTTTGGATTGGCGCTTCCGGTAAAACTTCGGATTGGCGCGTCCTATAACTTCACGGATTGATGTTTCTGATAGTACATGAATGACGGTGTTAATCCAAAATAAATAAAAAATCCAGAACATTCATAATTAAAAAAATCATTCTGGATCCGTCAATTTGTAATTCAAAATATGCACTCCGGATTCAAAAATCCATAATTGAAAAAAATCATTTCGGATTCACCAATCTGTAATAGAACTTCTGGATTCAACAATCCGGAAATCAATAATTTATGTAAACATTTCTTCCAAAACACCCCTTATCCAGAAAGCAACATGATTCACTTTCGGATTGATGTATCCATAGTACACTCCCAGTTCCCAATTTCAAATAAAAGGTGTAGGTCAGTTTTGGGATTTAGAAAATTGTGGAGATGCAAGAAGAAAAATGTAGGGCTGCAGGAAGAAAGTTCCTGAAAGAAGAGGTGCTGCAAGAAAACCATACTGAGCCACATAAATGATTCCAATTTTTTTCGTTTTGCTTTTAAAAACCCATGGGACTGTGAGAGGTGAGTGGGGGTGTGTGAACGGAATGCTGAGTAAGGGTCCAAGAAAATAAAACAGCGTGTGTGAAAAAAAATGCTGCGAGTGTGCGTGTCTCCTCCCAAGTGCGGTGGGGGTGTGTGATGTAAGAGTGGGGTGTGAGAAGGAGAGCAGTGAAGTTTGGGAGGAGATGCACTGAGTAAGAGTGGGGTGTGAGAAGGAGATCAGTAAAGGTGGGTTGAGAGGTAAAAAGGGAAATGAAAGGAAAAAGAAGTGATAAGAAGGAATCTCCATGTGTGAATAGTAAATGTCGTATTTTTTTACTTGTTTTTTTAAAATATTTTAGTAATATGGAAAATTTATCATTTTTAATATATTTTTTTTTCTTCTTTCTTTTCATCTTCTTTCCCAAATTTTATTTGTTATTTACCCGAACGATATATCGGGTGTTAACATATCATTACGAACCATCATGATTAAAAAAAATATTTAAGTTTAAATTTATGTAAAGATAAATTAACAACTTAAAAAAAAATCACATGAAGATATGATATGAGATTAAATAAAAACATTTATAATACTATAAATATAATCTAAATATTCTTGTTGATTGTATATAGAATTTCTACCTTATTTCTATAATCAGAATACAAAGTTATAGAATAAGTTTGAGTTTTTAAAAAATCAGGGTATTTGTTTTCTTTAAATTGTGTTGTGATTGATTTAGAATTGTTAAAGATCGAAAAAATATTTTTTGAATTGGTCACTTCACCACTACGTATCGTATGAGTGTCATACATGTGTTAGTGTTTGATATTTGTTGATACAGGGACTCACCATTTAATAGATAGTCTATTTAAAGGACACACTATTTAAGAGATAGGCTATTTAAAGGACACACTATTTAAGAGATAGGCTATTTAAAGGACACACCATTTAAGAGGTATGTCCAAGATTCATAGTTAAACACTTTTTATCACACAAAAGCTTAATTCATTAGCTTGACTTTAAAGCTTACTGAAACAAATTAGAAAGAACTTATTTTACTAAGAATCATTGTGGTAGGAAGGCCATAAATGTTTAGGTAACAAAAGGTTATGGTTGTTATGAACCTTTGGGTTATCAACTTTATTTTTTCCCAAGTATAAACCATCCAAAAGGTTGAGATCTCAATTTGCAGAAAATTGTTGTGTTATAACTTTAGGTGAATAATTTCAACATTGCATGTCATCCCAATTTTCCTTTGTTTTCCTTACGTGAGATTAGAGGGGTGTCCATTCATGATGTTATGATGAATGAATTATGCAATTATTTGTTAGCACATTTTTTCAAGACAAGCTCTATTTCTTTTCCTTTTAAAAAACCAAAACAATGTTATCTATAATACAATACCCAATTGCATATACATGTTCTTAAATAATTTAAACTATAGGGTTTATAACATCTAATTTAAGTTTTTTTTTAATATTCTTCATCAAAACTAGTTTTATGATACAACCTGTTAGAATTTATGGCTTTAAACTAGTGGGGGGGGGGAGGGGCTATTTGTTTTAATGAGAGTTTTAGGCGA
>Ga0123342_1005679_pt1 | contig 17876 bp, 3 predicted proteins | sample Turbeawhitnodule_FD_89960 | JGI IMG/M metagenome (GOLD analysis project Ga0123342, IMG submission 89960) | Root nodule microbial communities of legume samples collected from Mexico - Turtle bean Mexico white nodule | ecosystem: Host-associated > Plants > Roots > Nodule | place: Mexico: Nepantla...
TATATATATATATATATATATATATATATATATATATATATATATATATATATATATATATATATTTCAATTGTATTTTGAAATATTATATATTTTGTACATGTCCTTTGTTGAGCTTATGGTAAGGTTGATAATTTTGCGAGGATGATACATTATCCATGCAAAGATTTACAACTTACACTAGCATGTACTCACATGTTAATGGATAACCATCATAATCATAATGCGTGCAACACATAAATTAATCTATCAATAATAATTCTAGCTTCAATCAAGTTTCCTAGGAAATTAAATTTTTTTAATTAAACTTATGACTCTATGACTTATAGAAGACACGTATTAAGCACATCCTTAAAAGACTAACACTTAATTCGGGATTTGAATTTATTCACTCGTATAATATTTTAGAAGTAGTCAGAGTAGTTCCTTGGCAAGAACCCAACCAATAACCATACGAAACCTCCATTGATTTCTCACAACTAAAATTCTCATCTAAGTGACTTCGAAGTTAGTGAAACCCACATGTCTCCTTACATCAATACTCAATATATGTTATACACCAACTAGGTCAATTACTACCTAGGTAATTACCATTCCCATCAATCCAAAATATTTACTTAAATAACTTAATTCTCATTAATTATCCAATTTCAAGCATTAAGGATGAACATACATATAAATTTATGATTAAAATACAGTCATAAACATCAAAGTCATTTAAACAATATAAGAAAATAAAAAATAAAAAATCCTTTTCAGAAATTTGGTTAGCAAAATTTAGTTGATAAGCACTAAAGTTTCCCAGACTCAATACGATGAGTGGAATTTTCATCTGCAGGGTGATTTTTTGCAAAAGTTTTGCATTTCTCATAGGACGATTTCACTCAGTAAATTACTCATACAAAAAATTTCATTTCATCACTGTCACAATTATTGGCCAACTTTATGATTCCCTAAGAAAATTATGTAGAAAAGTTTACATATCTACAATATCCCAAACTTAATTAACACTTCAAACTCTATAAGAAAATCATAAATAAAAACTAATTTTTTTTAAAAAAATAATAATTAATTGTTATAATAACTAAATTAGAGACTAAAAAAAGTTAATTTTTAAATTAGTTTTTATTATTATTAAATAATTTTTAAATTAATGTTTAATTAGCCACCAATATTTTTCTACCAAATTTAGAATCTGTAAGTAATGTCATCATACACAAAGTAAGTTTTTCATATAGGATTTCAATACAGTGCATCCATTTCTAGTTTAATTGAAAATAACATCAATTTCCATCCTATTATACATATTAGAACTTAATTTAGTTTAATTTAATAAATTTTTAGCTTTCATTATCTCAGTACTCACGTGTTCCTAAAAATACATTTTAAATTGGTCATTTAAATGGTTTTTAAAAGCGTTCACAAAAATTTTCTGACACATTTTTTACAAATGACTAAGAGAAGCACTTGTGAATAAGCTAAAGTGACAATGAATACTTTAGATTTTATACTATTTCACCCTTGACCTTGGTTACATTAATATTTCCAATGCAAACTACAAAGAATTCTTTTAAATAATTAAATATTTACAAGTATTTTTTTCAGTGTCATTTTTAGTCGAGTCAAATACGTAAAATCTTTTCAAATAATGAGTACATACATAATAGTTTTCCAAACTAACTAGACAAAGTCTCTCCAAATTATTAAAAAAAAAGATTTTACAAGTATTTTTTCGTAATTTTATTATCAACAATTTTGATATGAGACTGTCAACTTTTAATTTTGTTTTTCACTTTTTCTAATCTAACTGTACGAGAATAATATTATTGTTATTTGTTCAAATCTTTATTTTCATAAAAAAATTGTCTCACTTAATGAAAAAATATTTGTAAAAACAACATTCACAGAATTAGTGGTTTTGCTATTTTTCTTATACAATATTCTTTAAATTTGTATTTGTATTTATTGATTGAAAAATTAATATTTTAAACTTTCAATATCAATGTTCATTATTCAAGTTAATTACCTTTTCTATTTTATCATCTATAAGTAAATACTTCGTTATTTGTTTGATTATTTTTGTCATCTATAAGTAATACTAATATATGTATTATTGTTATTTGTTTGATACTTATATATTTTTGAAGTTGTATTTTTGACTATTTTAAGGCGCGTGAAAAATGTGTTTTTTTTTTTTTGATTTCTATGGTTAGAAAAGAATTCTTAGTTAGATTCTTATAATTTTATTTGTTTAGGTCAATTTTATTTTGATTTTTCTAATACAAAAGAATATATTATTTTCTTAAATATTGAGTAATATAAATCAAAACAACACAAATTTAATATATTCACATATCATATTGATGATCCAATTATTTCATATTGAAGTAAACCGCTTTCTAAAATTAAAAGAATTACAAATGATGAATTTGATATTAATTATTTGGAATAAAAATCTAAAAATTGTTCTCAATTATATGAATATGTAATTTTAAATATATGAAAGTAAAAGGGTTTATCTAAAATTGGTTTAAAATGTTTCCTTCGTGTTAGAATATTTCTCTATTATTGATGGAGCTTATTGTTGTCGTGTTGTCTATTTAGGGTAATGTTAAGTGGTTATTTTGAATTAAATGTTTTTTACAAAACAAGCATTTAGACCATTGAGAAAACTTAATATGGGAAATAATTGTGCATTTTTCAACCACATTGGAAATATTGCTAACCGTGTAATAATATAATGAAAGCTTCAAAATATGCATTGAATCAATCTATGCACATCAAGAACATTATAAATGTGTAAAGTCCAAAATAAGTTAAACACCTCTATTGATACAATTTGTTGACTAGAATTTTAGTGCATTTAGATGTCATGATGAAATTCCATGACTAAATAATAAAGATAATTTTCTTAAGATTATTAAATTTCTATCATCATACAATGATAAAGTTGTATTAGAAAATGCTCCATATGATGCAAAAATATATTTGTCATCATAACCAAAGAGAAATATTGCATATTTTGTTTTAGAAAAGTAAAAAGTGATATTGTTTTAAGATTTGTAGATAAAATAGATCATATTAAAGAATATTTTTTTTTTATATTATGCTTGTTGAGGATACAACAAACTCCACTTTTAAAAGAAAATGATGTGTTGCTCTCTACTTATACGTGTTTGTTTTGCTCATATATTATAACTTGAATTGATTGTTACTTCAAGAGAAATTATTCTGATTTATTAATCTTGCTTTCAAATTTGGATTTTCTTATACATGTGTTTTTTTATAAACATCATAATAAGTTACAACTACTTAAATTAGGTAAAATAGTTGAAAATGGATGAACTTGAAAGTAACCAAAATAAAATTAAAAAAAAAATCAAATTGTCACTTTAAAACAAGTAGGTGAAATTAATTGAATTTCAAATTTTAAGGTTTAGGGTTTATGGAAATTATATATTCTATTTGTAGTAGGATGAAACTATATAATACATCAAGAGGAAATTATGGAAATTATTGAATATATTTATCAAATTTTACAACAATAATCTCATAATATATTTAATGTTATACAATTAATTTGTTACTAAATTTTGATTTAAAATTTAAGATAGGTGTGTTGAAAGATGTGATATTGCTTTATAAGTAACGTAACATTGATTTTTTTTTAATTTTACCTATATAACATGTCATAAGTCTTCTACATAAAAAAATATCATACTTTTGTGTAGCTGAATAGTAAACACATTTTTTATTACATGACATGAGTAACTATAAGAATTAAATTAAATGGCAGATTTAGGAAACAAACAACGAAAATTTAAACAATGCTTTAGTTCCTAAGATACTTATAAAACTTTTATCAATTATCATATATGAACTCTTATGAATAAATTTTATCTTTTGAATTCTGGTGAATAAAAAATATTAAATTAAAATTTCAACTTTTTTATTTTTTATGCTCCTAACCTCCAGATTTAAAAAATTTATGTACCATACTTGAATTTGTGTCAATTTTATTTTTTTTTTTGCGAAAACAAGAAATTAAGAACAATTTACTTTATTGATCAATTAATTGGTCTTATTTTAATACTTCATGTTTTTACATTTATAATACAAAAATATTTTCTACTATGAATATCATCAAATAAGATTGTGAAATAGAAAATAAGATAAATTTCTTACAAATAATATAATTATTTGCATTGAAAAATTAAAACTTTAATTCTAATTCAATTATTGATGAATTAAAAAGTTTAGCTTTTATTTAAAAGAACTCTAAGGGCAATATTTTATGTTAATGTAATTTTTTTGTGTTATAATAATTACACTATGTACTATTTTTTATTAATGATGATGATATATAAGTCAAATTTCTAGTGTACAAGTGTTATATATCATTTTGGAGTTCCAATTATTGGCGAAGACGTGTCATATTTTTTAGAAATGGAAAAGATTTTCCAATTTAAAACATCAAAGTTAATTTTTGGAACGCATTAAATATATTTGAAAAAAATACAAAAGAGAATATCCAGAAAAAAAAATAAACAAATTAAACTTCTCTTTTTTCAATTTGAAATTGGTCCACTTGAGCCCAAAGAGATGAATCTAAGAGTTTAAATTTTGGAAAATTCTTCCTCCACCTCCATTGATTCTTCCTACACCTCCATAATAAATCGAAATTTCTTTTTGTTCTTTCTTAAAAATTTAAATACCCTAATTCTCTCCTAATATTACACTACACCCCCTTCATTTCTTTCCTATTGTGAAGTTGGTACAACTACTCATAATAAATGTATATTTTTGTTATCAAGAATGGTTTGAAGTGCATCATGAAAGACTTCCATTATTGTGAAGATAGGTTTAATTTTTCTGTTCTACATATGTTCCTCACACCATTTTTTTTTTTACTGTGTTGCATTTATAACAGATCATACAATCTGGTTTTTTTATTTTTATTAATAAACAATCCATTATATATAATTGAATTTGGGATATACATATTGGATTGTACAATCCAATAGGTGTATAATCCAGTATATTATTAAAAAAATAATACTAGTTTATTTAATTCAATATGTATCATCGTATTGTATAATGTGATTTGTAATATAAATTAAATGTACAGAACAATCCAGAAGTTAAATCTGAATTCAAGATTATTTATTGAATTGTATAATCTGGTATACAAATTAAATTCACAATTCGGATTCTACAATTCAATATCCAATCTCAAATCCAATTCTAGTTTCTGATTATTCAATCCAATGTGAACATTTAAAATAGGAGGTGTTACAAATTTCACATTCAACAAATGGTATGTTTAAAATTTTAAAGTTATATGGAGGTGTGAGTGTGGAAGAATCAATGGAGGTATAGGGAGAATTTGTCAAAAAAAAATTAATTTAAAACTATCCTTGGTTGAAATGAAAGAAAGGACAAAATAATAATTTTTAGTTTGTTTAGTAAAAGGTAAAGTAAAAGAAGAGAAATTTGTGTTCTCTTTTTTTTTATTATATAGAATAGAGAATGAAATAAATATATTTAACTAAATAAAACAAAGTACATAAATTAAGAGTAATTTAATATTTTCAGTTCTTTTCTCTTTCTTTCCAAATCAGACAAATTAAAAAATTGTGGGAGCCACTTATTTTATCATTGTTTCTTCTATTACTAGAATACCAAAAGGAATTTCTCTTCAATGTTGCTAATGTTTTACATAATTAAGAATTCAACACGTTAAGTTACAACAACTCACATTCAGAAGTTCCAAATATATAAAATAAAGGCTACCTATGTGAACCTTCTGAGAAAATTTAATGCCCTATTCATTTCACTTACCTATTGTAATAAAATCAATACAAAAAAGGGACGATGAAAAACACCCTAATCCTTCCAATACACCTACTTATTAAGCTATAAGGAAAAATTATTCAGATCTACATTCATTAAATTAAAATTAATTGACTAATTATGGGTTAAAGCTAGTGGAATCAAATCCAATAAGGAAAATTATCTGTGAATATTATAAATTTATTAACTATCTAGAGTCTATCAACATAAAACCTTTTCCATATACTTTGTTTTCTAAAAAAAAAAATTCTATAAATTAAAATTAACTTATTCATAAATTAATTTGCAGATATTTTCTCATATTAACATTTTAAAAGTTGGTTTTTAATATATGCATAAACTATTTCTAATTTATGAAAAAATATATTTGATTTTTAATAAAAAAAAGTGTATTCAAACTGCTGGGGGAAACATATTTGAAAAATTATAAATGTTAAAATTTGAAGTATAAGAATGTGTATCAATCAAGTGTAAATTTTACATTCGTTATTGATATATGTGTGTGTGTGTGTGTTTTGTTTTACTGAATGATATTAAACTCAATTTATAAGAATAAAACGAATTTGAAATCCTGAAGAAAGGGCGCAGTTGAAATATATATAAATTATCTTGAATGGACTTGTATTGAATTGAATAGTAAAGTTTTGAAATTATCTTTTTGTTAAAATTTATAATTTTAAAATATTTTTTTAGATTTTGTAGAATATCCTTTTAAAAATAGAATAAACAATTTAATATTTGAATAATTAAATGATTTAATATTTTAAAAATACATGTTTAATTGATAAAATAATAAAATCAAATTCATAATACCTAATTTTTTATTATTATTAATTTTATTATTAAATATTTTTTTATCGCATTTTAAAGTTTAATTTATAAAACTCGTTACTCAATCTATAAGAAATTAATTACATTGAGTTGGATTGAATTTAAACTACTAAAAAATTCATCTTTTATGCAAACCAAAGAGAACAGTGTAAAAAGTGCTACATGATACATTACAAGAACACATAATTAATTATATTGTTGATTTTTATGTTGAAAATAATAATATAATTAGTTATGTTATATTTTTTTCAATTTTTTTTAAATATAATAAATAAATAAAACAATATTGTAATAAAAATAGTTTATTTTCATTCTTTTTTTATTCTAACAACTTTCATTTCCACTCATTCGTTATTCCTTTATATTCCTTTATTTTATTATTTACTTTCTCACTTTTTATTACATTCTTAATTAATATATAGAGTTCAATCCTCAACCTTAACTTAAAGCGCCACTAAAAATTAATAGTTATACATATATTATCATTATAAAACAATTCTACGAAAACAAATAGATAATCGCAATTTATATAAACTTTGTTTTCTTTTTTAAAACATTAACTATTATAAGAGAAAATATTATATAAAAGGAATAATTGGTTTTTAAACCATAATATCAGCGCAAAATATTTAATATTTTTATTGACAATTAATTTCTACCATAAATTTGACTCTTTACCTTCTCAATTTTTTTTTCTTTTTATCTACAAAACTCATGAGATTTTGCTTAAGAAAATTAAGTTGAATACCACTAAATAATAAAAGAGTAATAAATTGATTATATAATAAAATGATGCGTAAATAGTATACAATAGAAATTTGTTTTACATGAAAAAGGCATAGCTAAGTTTGTGAAGAACAAATTAGAGACACTGAATAATTATTATTTGAAGGGAATAGTGCATAATAAGCATGAACATGTGAATTTTCCTCTTGAGAAAAGAGAGAAAATAGAGCTAGCGCCTGCACCTGGTAATGGCGCTGCAGCCTCGCTGGTAAGGGTTGGCCTCCGCGCCAGGCTTGCAATTGTAGTAGGAGGCTCCGGCGAGAGAACACGGCACAGTGCCTCTCTGAATCGCTTGGTAGCTTATGTAGTTGCTGCTCGCTAAAATGCGCCGGTTGATCTCGCTGTCCATCTCCAATTCCAGTTCCTCTTCAATCGACGGCATCCACGCCATTTCCATTCCCACTCCTCCTGCCTCGGCCGTTGTCGGCGACGAAGTGAGCATCCAGACGGTGGCGCAGATCCCGAGGAAGAGCCAGGAATACGCGTAGTAACGCATTGGTGTGGGAATTGAATGAACCTTCGGAGTGAGTGAGTTTTGAGCTTCGCAATTTGGTTTCGTTTTGCAGAGTAATGCTCGTTTTATACTTGTGCCATTCTTCTTGAGAAACTCAATATAGTTGTAAAATTTTGAGGTGATTAACGCGTGAAGATAAACTAATTATTAAAATAAACTTTTCTATAAAAGGAAATGTCAGCGTATATTATTTTTAATGTATTTTTTATTATTATTGAAAATTTTATTATGAAGTATTATTATTACTAAAATGACTTTATTTTATTTTATTTTATTTTATTTTCTAATTTTAATAATTTTTTACTTATAACAAGACATGCATAAAAAAGAATATGCATTGAATGATTATTAAAATGTTATATATTTAATTCTGATTTATTTTTCTGACTTCAATATATAATCAATGAAATATAATAGTATCTTATATTATTTGAAGTCTAGTTGTTATGTAGAAAACCTTATTTTAACTATTACATAGTCAATAAAATTAAAACAATGTATATTTTAATGATGAGAGATAGTAAAAGAATTAAAAATAATTATTATATTTGTTAAACGAATAAAAAGAATTTATTAATGTAAGATAAAAAAAATAGTTAGGATAATTAATTTTAATGTTACCAACCAATAAAGTTAATTAATTTTTTTATCCTAATAAACAAATCATTTGAGTCTAGTGATAAGAGTGGGAAGAAATGTTATCCCAAAGGCAACAGATAAATGTGAAGTTTTTTATTACTGGAATGAAAATAATGGAAGAGTGTATTGCTAAGCTTTCCAAAAGAAGTTTCAGCTTTTGATTTCCCAACTACTATCTAAAGAACAATAATTACCATTTGTTTTACATATAAAAAAGGTTTTAAAATATTTATAAATAATTTCTCATAAATAATTAATAAACAATTGCTTTATATTTTATAGAGATTATTGAATAGTATAAATTTAAAGGTTCAGTTTATATTATTTTTCATAAATATTTATATATTTTTAATTTCATTTTATAAAAATTTATTACATGGCCTAAATATTAAATTCTCTCCCTTCTCTCTTCAATTTCTTTCTCATGCCTCATTTATTCCAAAATCTGATCATGTCATGTTGTATCTGAGGAGTCCAGATACATCTGTACTCGATCAGATTTTCAAACCGTTCATTTTTACTATAAAGACCTCTTATTATTTGTTTTTCTCTATGATTTAATCATCAATCTTAGTGGGGTCAGTTAAGAAAAGTGTTTCTCTCAACTTGATTAAGCTCATACTAAAATTTGGTAATGTTTGAATAACTTGTTTTAGGTCCTAAAATTTCAATTTCTCGTGCAGGGATGTTCTTTGATAAAATTGTTTGATTTTATGTTGTGTGAACATGTATAAATATTAGATTTTGATAGTTTGGAAGTTAAATATTGTTTTTGATGTTGGAAAGGTTCTTGAATGGTATGTATTATATATGAATGATGAAAATTGTATGAAATTGATGTCATGCATTTGGGATAATGTATGAGTTATTTTTTGATGGTACATTAAGTATGAAAAGTCTATGTTTAATAGAGATCTTCTAGCTTCACTAATGATCTAACTAAGATATCAGGTGGTGAGAAGTTGATGAGGGAGTTCATATCCATTGGGTTCCGCTGTAGACACTTGGTATTGAATGTTTGAACTTACTTTGATTCTTGATGTATGGATTAGATGTTAATCTCTGGTAGGGACATACTTAATGAGTGATGGATTCATGTGTAGTCAGTGTGATTGAAATGAAATCCAAATTGTTGATTGAAAATAGATCCATGTGTGATCTATATGAATGATGAAGTTGGTATTGAAATTTTATATGACGAAATGTGTTTAAATGATTAATTTGATTGGTTCTTTTTGCATGAATTAAATATGTTATGAAATTTCTTTTCATTAGCTTACCCTTGCTTTTCTTGTTGTGTTGTGAATTGTAATGATTGCACTGCATACACAAACATACGATCATACAGGTGTTGGGTGGTCCAGAGGGCTTTAAGATGTAGTTTTGAACCTTATATTATAAATATTTGTATTTCTATAAGCTTTAATTATGTATTAGGAATGTTTTGAAAAATTCTAAGCTTGTATAAAAACATGTAGAACTTATATTGTAATAGTTAGATGTAGTTTTGGGATGTTACAATAAGTATTACTATTATCATAATTTTTTATTATTAATAAAAAGATTATTACTATTACTATTATAACTATTAAGATAATTATTTTTCATATTATTATTTTATCATTATTATTATTAAATTAATATTTTCATTTTAATATATATTATTATAAATAAAATTGTTAGTATTATTATTATCATAAATTATTGTTTTTAAGAAAATTATTGATATTATTGTAATATATATTATCATAATTACTTTTTATTATTATTTTTATCATAACATTTATTATTATTATTTTCTTATCTTCATTGTTATTATCTTTATTATTTTTATTACAAAGTATTAAATTAATATTTTTATTTAAATATATACTAATATATAATAAAAAATTTGACATTACAATTATCATAAATTATTATCATAATTCTTTTTAATATTGTCATTATTATTATATTTAATATTATTTCATCAATTCAATATTTTCATATAAAGTAAAATAATTAGTATTATTATCAAAAAATGTTATTAAGGTTAAAAAAATTATTATTACTACGGAAACACAGGCGCGAGTGTGTCCGTATTTTTTATTTTTTTCATTTATATATATATTTATGTTTAATATTAAAATTTGAATAAATAATGTTATTAATTCGTACACTTGTATTAACAATATAAATTTATAATACATACATTATGAATAAAAGCATCTCATTATCATCATCATTATGTAAAATCATTATACCTTGGTGTGAATTGACTTAACCAATGCGAGTGATTGATCATCCTTCTAAGTGTTTCATTCTTTACAAATTTTGTTTCCTACGAAAAAGTGTCAATTATGAATAAATTACAAAATACACATATATATGCAATATACATATATTGTTTGTTTGTGTAGATAAATGTGTGAATGCTTTATGTTGATTTCTTCCTTCAATGATAAGAGTTCATTGTATATTATGTTACCTTTAATATATAATAACAAATAGTGTAAGTACAATATTCACATATACTTATCTTTATAAACATAAATAAAATGAACAATACCTAATTTTTTAGATAACAAAATATCTTTATAAACAACATTTTTGGTAAAATTTTCATCTTCTCCTTCAAGGTGTTTTTCTTGAATAAGAATTTTTGTTGAAGCTTCTGAAACACCTCTTGATAATGTAACATATAATTGACTATGACTAAAAATGTGTCATGGAAGGTAAATTTCAACATTAGGTATAGTTTGCCCCTGTGATTTATTTATAGTAATGACAAAACTTAATTTATAGGAAATTGTTTCCTAATAAGCACAAATGGGAGGTATGCACTTTCTGTGTTTTACGTTTAGTTCTTGAATATGTTTAATCCATTATATTTTATTATGTCATAAATATTAATAAAATATTTAAAACCATAATTAATTATGTAATAAATATTAACATTTTTTTATTGTAATAAACTTAATTGTTAAAGTAATTTCATGAAAATAAAAATAAATGAAAATATTCATTACAAATAAATATATATTTTTTCATTTTTACTTTTTTATTGTAGATTTTAAAAAAATTACTTTACTTTTTTTTACATGTTTTTTTTTATTTCTCCTTTTTCGAATCCAACAATTAATCAATATTTATAGATTTTGTATAGATTTTGACCAAGCGAAGATTTAAAAAAATAAAAAATACTAAAAAAATCACCCATTTTAAAAGAATAGTAATAATTTTAAATTCTAAAAAGTGAAAAAATCTTATTTAGAAACAGAAAGTATTCCTTTATTTTATAAATTTATTTACTGAATTTTTTTCTCTTCAACCCTATCACATTATTTATTTATTTTTTTCCTTTTAATCTACCAAGCTTCCTTTGATCTTATTATTTGGTTGCTTGAATTTTTTATACATAAATTAAGAAATATTTAATTTTGAAAATTAAGCTAATTTATTATTTTATAAATTTTTGTTAATAATATTTTATCAACTCTTTTATGAGATGATGTGTTTTTTCATCGTTCCTCCTCCAACATGATTTTATAAAAATAGCTATTGATACTTCACTAAAAATAATATTATTTACTCATGTATCTATGAAAGTATAATTGGAAAATAAATATACATTTATGTATATACTAAAATTACTCTTATAAATAAATTTGTGTTACACTCACCAGAGTGATAAGAGGTGCTACCACCACTTTACCACTTTCATCAACATCAAAAAACACGGTGAATTGGTTTTGTTAGACATCTTTGTAGGGAGAAAAAGGAAGAGCAATTCTCCCTTCTCTATTTTGGTTAGGGTCTTCCTCTACAGTTCTCCATGACTCATCACATGCATTCTCACAGTGGAGAATCTCCACTAATCAAATAAATAGAAAACACACAATTATAAGATCCTTAGCATAATTATCATGTCTTATTCATAAATCCTAATGCACAAAGACCATTTCTGTTGTAGGTGTACACCTTATACTCTGGAAAAAAAAAACATGTTTTCAATCATTCACAATTCGCCAAAAAATAGAAATCGAACCCTATAGGAAATAAAATAAATCACCGCAGATCAAAGAACACGTTTATATTCTATACAAAAAATTACGATTTCTATTATTATCAAAGGGAGCGAAGAGAGTAAAAGAAAGAAACCCTAAGAAACGAAATTTAAGGGAAAAGAACTTCGTGTTGTACAAATTAACGTTGACCTTGAGGGATGCATTTAGCGACGCTACCATCGACAAAGATAATGAACTACTTGACGATGTGGTGTTGGAAGTAGCTAAAGTGATCTTCATTGTCGGAAGCGTTCACGAGAATCATGGGACCATAACCTTGATTTGTGCATCTAAGAACCAATAATGCTGTGTGATCTTCATTGTTTTCTCTCTCGCTCTAGATTTTCTCTCTCTCACTCACTCTGTAAAAGAAACTCAGTAAAAGTTCAAAGAAAATGAAAGAGAATAAATCAAAAACAAAAAAATTACACAAAATATTCACGATAACAAATTTTGCAAAGAAAAGAACAAATTTGTAGAAAAAAGAGAGGAGAAATGAGGGACAAATAAATATAATGATAAATAATATATAATCATAAAAAGTGTAACAAAGAAGTTGGGTAAAGTGAATAAGAGAATGTGCATACCTAAGAAGAATGAAAGAGTTCTTTTTGTTGAAAGCATGAAACTTTTTTTTTCTTCTTCTTCTTTCCTGCATCATTACACACAGTTACATTTTTGGGGAAAATGGTTCACTTCTTAAATCCAACGTGAATTGAGAAAGTTATATGCTTCATGACGTTGCAGAGAGATATTCTTGGATGGCGTAAGTGGTCTTTTTGAATCATTCAAGAGAAAACTGAGGTTTGAAGGAAAATGTTTGGTTGAATAACTAACGGCTCCCTAACTGCAATTTTGAATTATACAGAATATTAGTTTTCAAAAATAAAGAAGAAAATCATTTTGAATTATGTTTATAATTACTCCATAATTCATAATTCATAATTCAAAATTTAGTTTTTCAAATAAAGAAGTCACAAAATGACAAATATCTCCTCTCGTGTATTTTTAAAACAATAAAATAAAATGTAAGTATAAGGATAAAATTTGAATAAAATAAAATGACAGTTAAGTGGGAAATCCCTTTTATATATAGGTATAGGTTATCAAACTTATTATTATTATTAATAATATTATTATCTTAATTATTATTATTAAATATCCAGTTATGAACGAATATTATCGATAAATATTTATTCGCGCTTAATTAGAGATGAATTTAACCGATAGATATGAAAAATATAATAATTTTTTTATCTTTTATATACATAAGTAAAATTTGTGGTAATTAGCAACGAATTTTCATTGGTAAATCAATAATTTCTTGTAGTGTTTAGATTCAATTAATATAATCAAAAATATCTAAATTTTCACACTTCATCCATTTCAACGTACGAAATAATCAAGTATCCACAAATAACTCATATTCAATATCACTCATGCCAAAAATTCATTAACATACATACATCAACACTTAAATCTACTTGAGAAAGATGCATACAATGAATTTGACTCAAATATTTGTTATACTACCTTCAATATGTTACCTATCAATACACCTACATGAACTTAGGATTTAAGTCCTTTCATATGACAGGTTAAATCCATATGATAGGGTAAATCCATATGACATGTCAGACCAATTATCTTTCAACTCGCATACTTAATCATATGAACATCTATCACCTCTCACCACCTGATAGTTTTCATCTATATGATTTCAATATACCAATAGTGTGTGGATATTTTCTTCTAGATGAATCTCTAATTTAATGCATATCCTAAAGACTTTCCCCACAATATTTTTTTTCCCTAAAAGTACATTGTCTCGATCACACTCCCTCGTCGGCTTCTCACCACTTGATATCTTAGTCTATGTGACCTAGATCATTAGTGAAGTTGGATGATCTTTGTTACAACATAGGAGTCAATGCTTAATACTCACATTATCCCAAATGTATTAGCTCAATTGCATATGAATTCCACCATTTTCAGTAAATCATTTTCATACAATACAAATCATCTAAGAATTTCACAAATTAATTGAATACACAAACTAACATTCACTTTGCATTTATAAAAGTATTCATACATTATCCAATTCAAAAGAGACAAGAATAAAGAAAGCAAGAAAAAAATATATTATCTTTTACCTTGCAAAAATGTTATGTGATTAAGCGAAAGTTGGGTTGAGATTAGACTTAGTTGTAGTAAAGTTGACCTAATCTGCACTATAGAACCTTGATCCATGATCATACCACATCATTAGGACATTGAACTAATAGAGACTAATACTAGGACCAAAAAACTCACATGCAAACACATGTGTATCTAGGTACACACAAAAAGTACAAAACTAACTAAAAAACAAAAAAGAAACATAATTTGATGTGAGTTGATTAAGAGATGAAGCATTAATAGACACTTTCAAGAATTGGATCAAGATTCTACAATCAATTCAAGAACACAACAAGAACAAGAAAACCATTAGAAACCCATTTCAAGAACACAAATCAAGAAATCCATGGCAAACCCATTTCAAGAACATGAACCGAATAGAACATCAACAAGTAATTCCAACCGATTAAAACAAGAACCAGTGGCAAACTATTGATTGGAAACATTCAATAGCAACATTTGCCGATTGAAAATCAAGAACAAGAATCAAAACATGTTTTAGAGTTTTTGATATAGAATGGGTATGGAAGAAGAAGATGATGAGTTGAAGAAACTTATGTGGTTGAAGACAATGAGAGTGATCACACCACTTGGATGGTGGAAGGCTCCAAGATGAGTGAGAGTCATAAGATAAGACAAAGAGAAGGAGAGCAAGTCTCACAAAGAAACCACTCAAATTCTAGAGAGTAACTTCACTTTCAATTTCAATATTCAACTTGTGATACAAGGCACCATGTACCTCTATTTATACAAGGCAAGGGAGTTGGAAGAGTCACTCTTCTAGTTCCTTCTCTGAAATAGCGCCTAAGAGAGAAAGGAGTTGGAAGAGTCTTTCTAGTTCCTTCTCTAAAGTAGCACCTAAGAGCCTTACATGAGAGGTGTCTTTTGGTTTTCCTCTTTGGCACTTTCCTAAGACTACTCCTATATTATTTACAAAAGATATTAATTGGCTTGGACCTCATATTTTGAGAAAACTAATAAGAAGAACTTCAAATGCTTTGGGCTTTGTCCATTTCTCCTATTAATGAGGTCTTTATTTGTTTGTTGAGATAACCCTTCAAGTATAGCATCCTTGGTCATCTTCATGTATTTTTGGTTCATATCATAATTGAACTTACGCTAACCAAAAATTTGATTAGACAATTTTATTTTATTCACTGTCAAGAGTCTAAAGATGGTCTCTGATCTCAATCTGATGCAAAATGGAGTCAGATTTCTAGAGAGAAGACAAAGAAAAAAATATAGAGAAATAGTGATTATGTTTAAATTAGACATGAATAAAAAAAAATCATGTAAACTTTTTATTTTAATAATAAAATATTCAAATGTGATTTTAGTTATACTATTTTTTTAGATCTTATATAATAACAATTAATTTAGTGTAACTTCTTGCTATATTTTATAAACAATAGCAATTTAAAATAATAACATTTTGATACGTATATAACTTCACAACACATACATGTTAATAACAATAAAAACACACAAAAGTTAATTAAATAATACGCGTATATTGTCATTAATTAATAACACTCATACAATACATGTATATAACTTTATCTAGACATAGAAAATAATTAATAACACTGGATTGTCTTTCATTTACATTCGGGTCTTTCCCATTAGAGAAATTAAATACGTGCAACAAATTTAAATTACTTGACTCTTAAAGAAAATTCAATCCATAAATATTTATAATAAAATTAACTTTATATTTTTCATAAAGTTATGAATAATACAAATGTAAAACTGATATATGATATTTTCATAAATATTTATATAAAAAAATCATGTATATTTATATATAATTATTAAATATGTTTTTTATAAAATTACACAAATTCTACACTCTTTTTTACCTCGCTAACCTTCCTCGACTATTCGAAAAATATTGCATCGAGGTCCTTTTACATTACATAAGTTCCACCTTAAATGTTTAAAAAATGTTTCATTCTGTACATTATGAATAAGAAAAGTTACTATAAATATTTAAAAATAAAAAATTATATAATTTTATAACACATCATCAATATTTAGAGTAATTTTTTAAAATAATATAAATACAAAATTTAAATATATAGTATTAATTACTTTATATATATATATATATATATATATATATATATTATAGGTATGCAATTCACTCAAAAGAATTTCAAAAAGATCATACAAAAAATTATAAATATCAACATGCAAAATAACTTCTAAGTTTGTCTAGAAGTGTTACTTGAATACAAACATAATATAAAAATAAAGTCACACAAATCACACTAAAAAGTAAGTTGATAGAAAGTTAAGATTAAGCCTAAGGTATACTAAGATAAATAAAACTAAAGTTACCAAAACTATTCTTTTCTTTCTCAGAGAAATCTTGTCACCTAAATAGGTGATAGGGCTTGGGCCTATCCATCCTACTAGGTCGTGTCCTAACAATACTACTCGTTGGACAAGCCACTTTGTCCTCAAAGTGAATTGTTGGATCAATTTGGGTCAATTGAGTAATCTTAGAGTAAGGGTGTAATGACTGTTTGGGTCACTGGTGTGGGTTTTTGATGAGGGAGCATAAGGTTTCTTTTGTGGTTAGTGGAAGGTGTTGATCAAGAGTGATCAAGTGCCTTGAAGAATTCAAAGTGTGCTTTGAAGAATCCAAATCCTATGTGTTTGATGCAAGGCTGTGTTGCTGCTGTGTTTTGGGAGGGATCTAGGTAGTTTTCTTTGTAATCCACTCCTTTATTGAATCTAAAGCTAATGTGTTTTAAATCTTTTTTGAAATAAAGTGTTTTTTCAACTAAGTAAAAAACAACCTGTTGTTTTGTCGAATCAACCGGTTGTTTTACTCTTAGGAGTTTTTGAAAAGGTTGAAAAATGTTTAAGTTTGGTTGACTTAACTGCCAAACCAAACAATTGGTTGTTTCGTGGTTTCAACCGATTGTTTCTTTGAAAATCCTAACAGAATTTTGTTTTGGTGGTTGAATGTGCTTTAAATGATTTCCAACTGAATACGCTCCTTCATTAAATGCTTTGACCAA
>Ga0123342_1005680_pt1 | contig 17872 bp, 11 predicted proteins | sample Turbeawhitnodule_FD_89960 | JGI IMG/M metagenome (GOLD analysis project Ga0123342, IMG submission 89960) | Root nodule microbial communities of legume samples collected from Mexico - Turtle bean Mexico white nodule | ecosystem: Host-associated > Plants > Roots > Nodule | place: Mexico: Nepantla...
AAGTGTGTGCACGGGTGCAAGCAAAGGTTTGGTCTTGGATTAATGCTAGATCTCGATCCGCTTCGTTTCCCTTTTCTAGCTGGTGTATGGTACCTTTGGAGTGTATGAGAATGGTTGTTTGATATGTCCGGTTAGTGATTGTGTTTGTTAGTTTAAGAATTCTAGCTAGTAGTTAGTTTGATATCTCTTGTTTTCTTGTATAAGAGTTGAACCACCCCTGAAGTGGCTCGCATTTATTAATTTGTTATTGCCGCGATAAAAAAAAAAAAAAAAATTCTTCATTCTTTGAATTTAATCTTTCGAATGATGTATTTAAATATTTATTACGATAAATCACATACACACATTATGCATCTGATGGAGCTTATTAATTCATTCGAACTATCATAGATATTTTGTAAATTAAATCCATTTGAAATCAAGACATAGTTACATAACAATTTTAAGCATTCAATTGATTTCATAAATCTTTAGCCATAACCCATTGAATGTATAATCCATTAAAACAAATTCATATAGTGAAATTAAACATGATTTCTTCACTTACTTAATTAGATAATTTATTATTCTTAACAGAAAAAGTTTTTTTTTACCATTATTGCTCCATTTAATAGATTATTTTTGAGAAATAATATATTAAATGTGTATAGATTATTTAAACTGGTTAAAGATCTTTATTTATTTACTTAGGATAATCAATTATTGGCTTGTCCTTGCCTCACAAATAAATTTGAGAAGCACACATCAATTAACTATCTATAGGAATAATCAACTATTTTTATAACTGAATTTTTGTTCTTTGTGTTCTTCATCAAGATTTATGAAAACATACTCAATCATACAATACTTAGTTTTTCAAATACTTAATAAGATACATTTACACATTTCAAATAGGAATATACACTTATTTCATTACACATACTTAGCCCATGATAGAGTATTCAAGTTTACCCAAAAATAAGAAAATAACTCCTTCAAACTTGACTTACCTAATTCCAATGCAAATATTAATTGTACAAACACAACGAAGTCTCTCCTCATCCACCCATACTCACTTTTGATTCGGTAGTCAAAATGAGACATGAGAGACCAAACTCTTATATATAGTGGCCATCAAATAAAAGGAAAAATTGGAGATAAGGTTTTGGCTAATGGATTTTCTTATTATCTAGAACTTCATAATTTAAATTAGTTTTAGACAATGTAACTCTACATAATATAAATTTTACTTAGTTTATTAAGATAAAGGGTAAAATCTCATGGTATAATATGATTATAAATTTATTAATACTTTTATTAGATTCTAATATTTTTATAAAGTAGTTATCATAATTAAAATATAACAAAAGAAAACTATTTTGTTATCTTCTTAAAATTAATAGAGATAATATTGCTAACTTACATAATATACACTAATATTTATTTAACTATTAATTTAAGTTTTCTATAAATGCTTTAAGAGCAAATGAAGATCCACGTTTGGAAACCATCATTGAATGTGGTATATCACATGATGAAGAAATTTAAAAGAATTTTAAGAATCGAGTGAGGGTGTAGAGCTTTGTTCTATCGAAGAGGAAATTTCGTTGATAAATGTAGAACTGGTGCTGAACTCTCCTGCAACCATTTTCTTCAATATTTTTTTATGCATAGTGTTCGTCGGTTCTCCTGGATATGGCAAGTCAACTGATGGATTACTGAAATAGGAAATAACTTCTGCCATTGTTGGTCTAGCGTTATGTTTATCTTGGACACAAAGTAGACCAATTTGAATGCATTTCAGCACTTCATTGTGGTTGCTAGATTCTTCAATATTTTGGTCCAATATTTTTAAGGGTGTTTCATCTCTCCAGTATCTCCAAGCCTTAACAATTTTAGATATTTAAATGGTTAGTTTCTTCATGCATTTTTTCAAATAAGAAAAAAAAAAGTTAAAAAATAATATACTTACATCACTCAAGAGATCATCCACGTCATCCGATAGTAGTGAGCGACTATTCTTTTTTGAGCTTATGATCTCCAAAACTATAACTCCATAACTATAAACATCAGATTTTTCAGAAAATTGTCCATGCATAGCATATTCTGGAGACATATAACCACTGGAAAAAAAATCACCACTAAATTAGAAATGTAATAAAAATATAAAAATGAAGGTTAAGATAAAATTGACTAAAACTACCTAAAATAATCTTTCTCATAAAATGTAGATAGGTTTGCATAACTATTAATTTAGATGAGATAAGTTATTGAATATTTAACATAAGTAATTTCATGTGTATCAAGAGCAACAAAATATTTTGAAATGCCTAACATGAGATCTTTTACAAGAAAAAGAAAGAGCAACTATATTTTGAATTAAACATTAATTCTAAACTTTAAGCATATTCAAAATAAATATGTTCATGTTAATTTGAAAAGGTAAATATAAAATGTATATAATGAAAAGATAAATAATAAGATATATAAAATAAAATACTTACTATGTTCCAACAATTCTATTTGTACTTCCTTGATCTTGTTCTAAAGCAATAATTCTTGCGATGCCAAAATCTGATATTTTGGGATTCATGTTATTATCTAACAATACATTACTAGATTTAAGATCACGATGAATGACTTTCAATCTTGAATGATCGTGTAGATAGAGTATTCCTTGTGCAATTCCTTGAATGATTTTGTAACGTTCAATCCAACTAAGCAATCTAGTCTTGTGACTATCTGTAAATATGTAATCAAAGAACTATTAATAAAAAATAATTAAAAATTTCTTTCCAACTTAAAAATATTAAATTTCATCGAAAAATATGGTGAAGAAGTTGATTACCAAATAAAAAATAATCAAGACTTCTATTGGGTACGTATTCATATATGAGTATTTTTTCTTGATTTTCCAAGCAAAATCCAATCAAAGTCACTAAATTTCTGTGTTGAAGTTTAGCTATAAGTAATATCTCATTCTTAAACTCTAGGATGCCTTGTCCTGAAGTATGAGAGAGTTTTTTTACAGCTATGTGTCTTCCATCCAAGAGAATACCCTGAAATTATTATAACAAAGCAACTAAGGAAAACGAAATAAAGAAGAAAAACATCCATACTAAGAATTAACGAAATAAAAAGGAAAAACATCCATAGGCTTAATTTTCATTATGTTACCTTACCTTATAAACCTCTCCAAATCCTCCCCTGCCAATTTTGTTCTCATATGAGAATTTCTTTGTAGCTACTTCAATGGTTGCCAAATTAAATTGCAATGACTCTAAAGTAGCACTGTCATCCCCAACTGAGAATAAGATATATAGGAATTTCAGTCTTAATAGTATAAGTTACAAATATCTGCTCTTAAAGCTTCTAAAACATAAAAGGTGGATTTGACTTTGTATTTCAACTTACAGTTTTCTTTTAAAAGAGTCTTATAATTCCTCCTTGATCTTCTCACTAGGAAATAGCCACCCGAAAAAACGAGAATTGTAGTAGCCACCGCAACCACAACAATTATGATAGTTCTTTGTGACCCAGACGTCTTCTTTTCTGCATAATTTGTTTTTGAAAAAAATCAATATTCTACTTCAAGAAGTCGTAATTTCAAAATTGGAATAGGACTTCAAGAAGTCGTAATTTCAAAATACTATTTTTAACATGAGAATAGAATTTGTGTTTCAATTATATGACTTTAATTTTTTATTATTTTTAATAAAATAATATGATAAAAAGTATGACTTTAACTTTTAAAATTATTTTATTTTGGTAGAAGTTAGGCGATTAATGAACATTCAATATTATGAAAAGATCATACGTAAATGCTTAGAATTATAAGTTAGATAAAACATCATCATTATTCAAAGATCCGAAGAGCAGCCATACATTAACCACACGGCCTCTAAAAAATTAAAATAAATAAATTTAAAAAATAATTTGGTAATTCATTATAGGACTTTATTAAAAATAAAATCTTTGGGAAATTTTAAAATAAGTACCATAGATTCGTGAAAAAAAAAAATCTAAGTCTTATACTCTCGTCCTTTGAAAATCTTTCACACAAACCAAAATTTTCAACTTAACAGTTGAGACAGTTGAATCAACTATTAAGATCAATGCGTATAAATGTCTTTTTGCTAAAATGAATTACATAAAACAGGTTGAAATTTCATAAAGAAACTAGCATTCAACGATTGATTTGACCCAATTCATTGACAATCTTCCACCATATTAATAACTCAATAAATATTAATATTTTGCAGAAATTTATAATTTTTTTAATTTAAAAAATCTAACAGTTTACATTTTGTATTTTCAATAAAAAGTTTTTAATTTTTTTAATTTTTTTTATAAATACTAATATTTATTATGATTATAAGATGGAATACGATTATCAAAATATCATAACTCTTGAGTCTTGAAAGAGAAACAAAGAATTATTTATTTTTATAGATAGTAAAAGGTTTTCAACATAGCACTCAAATAAAAAATAATAAAGTTAGCCACCACACCATAATGATGAAGATATTACAATTCTATAATGTTACAGTGATTTTGCATTTTTGATTTGACATAGCATTTTTGTGATTTGTGAATTTGTTACCTGAAGGAGGGGGAGGAGGAGAAGGAACCGGAGACGACGCAGTGCTAGTGTTGTAAAACTGGTAAAGATCGTATCTAATGTTACACCACGCAAGAAGAGCTCTAGCACCTTGCTTTCCTTGGCAGCACGTGCCAAGCGTTATCGACGCATTCACCAAACACGCTTCACACTGAGCATTCGTCATGCCGCTCGCACACTGCGCCAACCCATACACGTGCGAAGTGGCGGTGAAGTTCATTTCCCCGATGGCAAATTTCGACGCTGACTGGGAACCCGCAGCTTCGGTAGCCAAACCGCTCAACAAGCTTGACAACGTTTGATTGAAGCTTCCCCAATCCGAGGTGGAGATATTCTTGTCGTCCCATAAGTTGGCTCTTGGAACCACGCTGGTGGGGCTGAAGTAGCGGTCTGTGTAGCGTACCATGCACTCGTCATACCAGATTATGGACTCTGTCTGGTTTGGGCAGCGCCGTCTTATTTCTGTGACTGCGGTGGCGACGCAGTCGTTACAGGTGGCGGAGGAGAGGTCCGCGCGGCAGAGGAAGAGGCCGTTGACGGCATTGGTGGTTCCGAAGCCCATTGTGGTGGTGTAGGACACAACGCCTTGAGTGGCGTTGGAGGTGAGAGAAGCAAAGAGGACATTGAGATTTGTTTGAAATGTGGTGGTGTTGGATTGGTAGGAAGCGTTGTTGGGACAGTAAATGTCGTTGTATTTCGGAGTTGCTGAGGTTAATGGTGTAAGGGATCCTAATAGGGAGAGGAGAAGAAATGAGATGAAGCAATTGCTGTTGAAGATAATCATTTTGGTGATATATGATTATGAATTTGATTAGCAGAAACCCATTCACTTGGGAAATTTTATGGTGAAGTATTTATGTAACTTCCATACTTTGATGAATTGGGTGCGTTGCTTATTCTGTTTTTGGCTCTTGTGTGTAACGAGTTAGGTGCACGAGAAGAAGAGTGGCACAAGAAGCCTTCTAGAAGAAGCATCCAAGGTCTGGTCCATTCTGCACACCCCAAAACTTTCAAACCACAAATTTTTCTTTTTCTTTCTTCGTATTTTTATTCATTTTATCGTTAATGGGGCCATGAAATGGTTACTTTCTATTTTCACTTTCAAATCCCTCGTTCCCTCTTTTCTTTTTCAACGCATTCATCGTTGGCTTACCTTTATTCATTTAGTGAGGAGATTTATGTAAATGAATAATATAAAGGAAATAATATAAAACGAGAATTTGGATTAATTAGCATTAATCAGACAGTAAAGAAAGAATAATAACGGCAGACACATAGTTAAAACTGACTCCATATATATTAAGTAAAATCTCGTATGTAGACAGATCACAAATTAGATTAAGAACATACTTGTTTTTTATTACCATGAATATTTTGGGTTTAGATCTCCATTTGACCTGTCTAGAACACATTTAATAAAAATAACAAATTAATGGATAATTGAAACAAAAATAACATTTACAAAATTTCATTAACGACAAAATTACAAGATAAAGATACTTCAAAAAAAAATTCTTTTAAATACTTAATAGAATTTTTTTGTAATAAAATTTTGGATTAATTATATTTTTCACTTTATATTATAATTTAAAATTAATTTTTGTTCTTAATACAAATTTTAACTCTACTAAATAATTGAACTAAAAAGTTATTGAAATAATTTCTTATCAATGAAAGTCAAGCATTGTGATTTATAAGCACTTGGGACACTTGAATAGACTGGTGACATTAGCGCAGCTGTTCTTGGACTAACTGTTAATTGTTTGAATTTTAAAATAAATTAATTTGCTTGAATTTTAAACTAATTTTTTATTATACATGTGAGGTGATGGACAATTGAGATGAGGCTGGGAAAAACAAAATCCAATGATGTTAAGATCGTGTTGAAGGTCGATTTAGCCTCATTTGCTTATGTTTGTGGTTGAGGAGCTGTGAGGTCATGGGACGATTACTGAAGGGTTGGGAGGTCATGAGCCGATTCCATTAATATATTATAACAGTCTGATCCAAGAAATTAATGACGATACTCGCAAAATCTTCATAAAGAATAGAGTGCAAAATTGGTAGAAGTGGGGGTTACGAAAATTTATGAATGAATTAAGCTATGAAAGAGAATCATTACAAAGAAAGGCATGGGAGAAGTTTTCTATAAGAAAAAAGGAGGTTGAACAGGAAAAAAGACCAGAAAAATTGAAAACCACTATTTTCGAATACATTTGATGCTCTAATTAAGGGTCATCTGTCTTAGCTAGAACAATACAATTAAAAGAAGATTGCTTTTCTTGAAAATAAGTTTAATACAATTAAAAGAAGATTGTTTTTCTTGAAAATAAGTTTATTTCATATTTATGCAAATGTCATTTGGCTAAGCTTCGGTTTCAAACAAGCGATGAAGACTGACAAAGAAAGAAAAATGTATTCTGACTTTGTTTGATACAATTTTAGGAAGTTAATAGAAGCATAAAGGTATGGATCCCATTGTTTTATTCTCTGAATTTGGATGAACAGGGCATACAAGTGTTTGTGGTTGCCTAAAATACCAAATTATTCTTATTTTTTATATATTTTATTTTTTATTCGAGATATTTTCGTCCGAACATTTGACATTTTACTTTCATCTCTCATCCCACACACAAAATCATTTTTTTTTTCTTAAACACGATTAAACCAAAAGAAGAACTAACATTGGAGACACAGCAAGAACTATTAAAAGATACCCATAAGTAACAATGTTAACATCATATCAAACTACCATTTACAAACAGTGAACAAGACTTTTAAATAACAAAAAGGCACAAACAGATTATTAAAGCCGAAAAATCTATAATGTAGACATATCAATCTCTCTCCATCATAAATAACAAATAAAATGACAAATAGCAGAGCTTGTATTACTTTTTTTATAAACAAAACAAACTCTTAATTAATATGCAGAGCTTGTATCCCTTTTTTTTTTTTTGAGTTAAAGTTGGCAAGAAAGTTATTCTATTTTGTTTCCATTCTTACAAATAATTTTTTTAAAAATTACATTAATTTTAATTTATTTTTATTCTTATTATTTGTATAGGAAATAATAAAATGATTCATTTTTATTTTAACCATTCCTAGTACATATTTGATGGAAATAAAAAAGGTGTACTTTTAATCATCTTTTAAAAAAATATAGAAACATTATTTTACCAGGAAGAAACATGTAATAACATAATATATTTTTCAAATTAAACATTTCCTTCTTTAAGTATAAGAGTATTTTTTTTTTATTCAACAAAAAAATAAATAAGATAAAATGAGATTTTAGAAATGTCTTTCTTATAAAAGAAAAATCAAACTAACCTGATCTACAAAAATCTATCAACTCTACATACCAACAAACAAATAATCAACTATACATAAAATAGGCCACATCAAAAAAATTCAACAATTCAACTGCTCCCAAATTATTCTATCAAAATTTTTATAATCAATCTTTAGTAAAAATTAGTGGAGATTTTATAACTAGCTAGGATGTACAATTTATTTATATACAACTCTATACATATACTACCGAGGGATAAATATGGTGACAGACATTTCATTTTTTGACAGTGCAGAACCTGAACTAGATCCTCCAACTAGCATCCTTTGAACTATTCCACTTTGATTACAATTTATGGGTTTTTCAGGCAATGACAACTCAGGTAAAGAGCCACTGAGATATGAAACAACTTGTGTCATTGTAGGTCTGTCCTGTGGCTTCTCTTGTACACATAATAAACCTATTTGGATGCATTTAACCACTTCACTGACATTGCAAGATTCCTTAATATTTTGGTCTAATATGTTTATTGGTGTCTGTTCCCTCCATTGATCCCAAGCCTGCAACAAATTCATAAATCAAAAATTAATTGGATCTTTGCTTTCTTTATGCCTAATTAGCATCAATTAATGTAAAATAATCTCCAAGAAATAAATAAATACTTACATAACTCAAGAGGTCATCATGATCTGAGAAAACATGTCTAGAATTTTTTTTTCCGCTAACTATTTCTAACATTATTACTCCAAAGCTAAACACATCTGATTTTTCCGAAAAATTTCCATACATTGCATATTCGGGAGACATATATCCGCTGTTAAAAAATATCAACATTAAAAAATAAGTATATGTTGACAAATTAAAATGTATCTTTATAAATAAAACAAAAGTTGTGTTTGAAAAGTTGCTTACTATGTTCCCACAATTCTGTTTGTTTTTCCTTCATATTGATCTACCGCAACCATTCTTGCCATTCCAAAATCTGAAATCTTTGGATTCATGTTATTATCTAGTAATACATTACTAGGTTTGAGATCACGATGTATAACTTTTAATCGTGAATGTTCATGTAGATATAAAATTCCTTGTGTAATTCCTTCAATAATTTTGTAGCGTTGTGACCACTTCATTTGCCTACTTTTGTTAGGATCTACAAGATGAAATATTGAATGTAAGAACAAAGAAAATACAAGAAAGTATTTTTTGATCAGCACAAAGATTATAAAGTTCAACGATAAATAAGAACTTACCGAATAGAAAGTAGTCGAGACTTTTATTGGATACAAATTCATAAATAAGCATTTTTTCTTGAGCTCCCAAACAAAATCCTAACAATGTCACTAAATTTCTATGCTGAAGTTTTGCAATTAATAAAATCTCATTCTTGAATTCTGCTGCACCTTGGCCTGAACTATGAGAAAGTCTTTTAACTGCTATTTCTCGTCCGTCTGGAAGATACCCTAAAAGCACAAACAATTCAGGTTATACAAGAAAAACAAATAGAAACAAACATGCTTATATTTTTTATTACACTTTATCACCTTATAAACATCTCCAAATCCACCTTCACCTATCCTGTTTTCAAGTGAAAACTTCTTTGTGGCAACTTCCATTGTGGCTAAATCAAATTGTAACGATTCCAAAGTGGAACTTTCTTCCCCAACTAGAGGAACATCCAAGAACAGAAATTAGTAATTTTAGGCGTTAAAAGAAATGGAAAAGGGTCAGGCTTTCTTTTTCAGATTACTTACAATTTTCCCTTAGAAGAGTATTGTGTTTCTTCCTCGATCTTTTGAATATGAAATAGCAGACACCACATAAGAGAATTATCGACACAATAACAAGGGCAACAATGACGAGTACTCGTACTACATCATTGTTATTTCCTGCATAAATAATTGCACGAAAAATTTAGTAATTACAGAGGGAAAGAAAGATGATTCATTATATATGCATACACCAAAAAGCATGTCACTATAACTATTTGGCATTCAACTAATCTTGATCAATATATTCCTTAACTTAATTATAAGGTAATTTCTCTGGTATCCTCTCTGAAATTGATGAAGATTAGTGTGCTACGGTCACTTGAATTCAATTCACGAACCCTAATCTATTTTTTCGAATTGATAAAGAGCAGTTCAATCTCCTTCCGTCGAGTTCATACAACGCACAACCAGTGACATCTTCTCTGTTTCATATTTGTAACCTCTCCGTACGCCTCCAACACCGTCCTCATCATCGCTGGAAACTGTATTCGTCCAATATTTGTCTCCGTCGCCAGAATCCCTACACTGCCATTTCCGTTGTTTGCCATTTTACTATCGCCTCCAGCTCCTAATGTTGCATCTCAGTCACCGTCGTTTTCATTGCCACAGTACCTGGAGCGACGTCATTTTCGCCGTTTGGAAGCGGCAATGACGAGGACGAAGGAGATGAGAGACATCGTTATCGTGTCTCAGCCGCCAAAGAAGTCAGGGAGGAGAGACATTGTTATCGTTACCGCTACTGCTTTTGATGAAAACTCACTGCCGAGAGGTTTTACAAAATGATACTTCCATCCAATCAAATGTTTCTGATGCTGAGAGGAAACAGCGATAGCTATATATAGGATTCAATAGAAGTGCGAGGGTTTTCCAAGATTTTCTATATTCAGATGGCCATGGAAGAGGCACAGGCTTTTCTTAACCTTCTACATGTTTCTATTATCTATAACCTTCAACATGTTTTTATTAAAACCAGTTTTGTGATTTCTTCTGCCACCGGAGACGGAAGCGATGATAACGATGATTGTTCCTCCATCGTCACTACCCTCTTCCGTCACGACAGAAACAACATTGGATGAACTCGACGGCGGAGTTAGAGGCTGCTGTTGACCGATTTGAAAATTTGGAAATTAGAATTGGATGATGCCAAACTAATGAGATGGAAAAAAGAAATAATCCAAGTGTAAATTAAATTAATAAAAAATATTATAGTATGAGTATTTCTACTTTCTACAGGTACAAATGAAATTATATGAAATACAGAATAACGTTGCTGATTAATCTAAGTAAAGATAAATGGAATAAATATGATCTTAATTAGAGTAACATCAAAATAGGTTTTTGAGATAGTATACACAAAAAATAGAGATTAGCGATTAGTGTAATACATTATACTCAGGTAATTTCATTAACATAGAAAAAATTATATATACTATTAATATACGAGTAATTAGGTTCTATATTTGTTAAAAAAAATACCTGATGAGGGTGATGACGTGGCGGTCGTATTGTAAAACTGAAACAATTCGTATCTAACATTGCACCACGCAAGCAGAGCCCTGGCGCCCTGTTTTCCTTCGCAGCACGATGGAAGAGTTGAAATGGCGTTTTGCAAACACTCTTCACACTCAGTACTCGTTAAGCTTGGCTCGCACTCCGTCAGAGAGTACACCGTTCTCTGAGACGAGGATCCGGCGAATTCTCTATCGCCGGTGGCGAATTTTCTCGCCGAGTTAGAGCTCGCAGTTTTTTCCACCAAATCGTCCAACAAGCCGAACAACGTACGGTTGAAGCTGTCCAAGTCGGACGCGGATATGCTTTTATTGTTCGACAAGCTGGCTCCCGGTTCGGTGGCGGCGGGGCTGAAGTACCTGTTGGTAAAACGGAGCGTGCACTCGTCGTACCATATTATGGACTCTGTTTTGTTGGGGCAGAGTTGTGTTATTTCGGCGGCGGCGGTGGTGATGCAGTCGTTACACTTGGTGAGGGAGACGTCGCCTCGGCAGAGGAAATAGCCACTGGCGACACTTGCGGTCCCCAAGCCCATGGCGGAGGAATAGGAGCCGTCGGATTGAGAAATGTTGGAGACGAGAGATTCGAGTAGGACTCTGAGATTGGTTTCGAATGTCACGTTGGAATTGTAGGAGGCGTTGGTTGGGCAGTAATTGTAAACCGGAGCTCCAGAGGAACAAAGCGGTTCAATTCCGAACAGAGACAGGAACAGAAGAACGGTTACATGGTTGTTGGAGATGGAGAGGAACATGTTGCGCGAAAACATTGTTTCGCGCACAAGATTTTGGAATTGGACTAGTAAGTGTAGTTTTAACTATAAATTATTGTAATTATAAAATGATAAACTCTCAGAATATGTGTTTTACACATACACTTCCGGCCCCATTTTCATTGCGTGATGTTGGACAAATTGAATTTGTCTGTGCATCATGTAGATCTAGAAGCAACCCAACAAAGAACTAGTCAACTCATTAAAAATTCAGAATTGAAGTTTGAAAAGCTTTAGGTTGTTAACAATCATTTCTCACTATCAACATTTTTTTTTTTTAATTTTGCATTTCTTCTTGTGTGGGTGGGGAAAGCATTTTTCACATCTACCTGAAGATTCTTGATGATTCTTGATTTTTTTTTCGGAATGATTTGGTTGGGAAGTTAATTTGGAGTAATTAATATTATCAAAACATAAATCATGTTTAGCTGATCTAAACATATTTATAGAAGTGTTATAGTCAAGAAAATAGAGCATTCACTCTAAATCAGAAACATAAGGATTTTAAGTCGAATTTATGTTTTTTTTCAATCTTATCTATTATTTTTATGCTTTACGTGTTGTTACTCTTTCTCTATTTATTTCTTTCTTTAATATTAAATGTTGATTTTACACATTAATGTAATTTTTTATTATTCAAGTTATTTTGATATAAATAAAATAATAAAATTGTTATATTTAATATTTATTTTTTATTAAGACTATTTTTAGGTTGATTTTTATTTTATTCGTATAAGTTTTTAATTGATCAGACTCGTCTTATAAAATCACACAATTCTCATCCTTATTCTCAAATTTTAAAGACTTACTAATATTATATATGACCCTGTATAAAGTTATTATTTAGGTGAGTAGTTTAATATGGTTTTCAATATTAACTTTGATTTAGTATGACAACATAGACTGATAACATATTTAAATCAGTTTTCATTGTTATTTATTTGTTTCTTTAAGTTTTCAACATCTGTTACCAAATTATTCAAGATCATTTATCTTTATTAATCTTCGTATAATTTGTCAAAATGACATCGAATAATCAATGGTCTCGAGATATCGACTAAACTATAATATTAATTCACATGTTAAATGTATTCAAACTGTGTGGAGTAGATCGACTAACATATTGGCCTACACATAAGTTTATGATTAAAAATAAGTGACCAAATAAAATGAGCAAAGAGTAAAAAGAAGGTACCAGTAACAGAGATCTCCTATTCATTCATAATTCTAAACTTACCTATTTTAAAACCTTTTCTGAACCACAAAAACAATAAATGAACGGCACTTCAAGTAGGGTAAGGGATAAGAAAGGACTTCAGAACCCCTTCGCTGACCGCAGCCTTCTCTTAGGCCCAACGCATGCATCATCTCTCACGTTCAACACTCTATTATGAGATAAAACTTTCTAATAACTATTTTTCCCCGGGTTTAGTATTTAATAATTCTAACTATTTTCTTAAATATATATGATCGTTTTCATAAAAAAATTGACCTTTTTAGGGTATTTTGGTAATTAAAGATTTAACTTGTCTAATAGATAATTCGTTTAAAGCTTCAATGATATGTTTGATTTCAATGTGCTCAAGTTTTTTTTTTGTATTATCACTCGTACTGGTAAAGTTCTACATCCACTTCCTTCACTAGGTTGGGTTAAAATTAACTCTGATGGGGCTGCTAGGGGATAAATATCCTGGTATTGCTACTTGTGGAGGTATTTTTCATGGGAGTATGAGAGAATTTATTAGAGCTTTTTCTGTATTTCTTGAAGTTCAGACTACTCTAATTATTGAGTTTTATGAGGTTATACATGTTATGGATCATCAATAATAATAAAAATAAATACTAATTTATGTTTATAGATTCAACTTTTATGTTGATGTAGGGTTTAATTTTTTATTTTCTTCATTCTTAAAAAAATTTAAAATAAACATTTTTAATTTATTCCCTTTTTATTTTTATTTTGTAAAAGCTTGTTTCTTTATTCATTAATAATTCTTTTAAACATTAAAAATATTTATTTTTTTAATGCATTCAAATTTAATTTTTATTTTATTTTTTACTTTTGAAATGATGTTAGATAGAAAAATAAAAACAAAAAGGTGTTAGATAAGGAAATAAAAAAAAAAAATGTTAAATAAAAAAATAAAAGTATAAATAGTGTTATATGAGAAATTGAGTATGTATTATCTATTTAACAATAAATTAATATAAAGAGCGTGATACTTTAACACTATTAAAAGACAAAAAATATTCACTTAATAATTTAAAATAATAATTTTTTAATTATATGTATTTTATTTTTAAATAAAAATCTCAATATATATTATTATAACGTTAAAGTTGGTGGTTAGGAGGATGTATTTTTTTTAGGGTTGTAAATTATTATTTTTATTTCAAAATCTTATTGTAAAAGAAAAATAAAACTCATTCTGATGCCTTATTAATTCACTAACTAAGTAAAAAAAAAAAACTTAGAAAGTTGGCCTACCCTTCCGTAACATCACTGCAAGTTGTTATTATAACACATCCTAAAAAATAAAATATGAGGTTATCCAATTGGTATTCGCCGTTGACTTATAATTTTCAACACCAGATTTTGTTTTATATTCTGTATTCAATGCCAGATATCCAAAGTCTTTAATACTCTTCAATCACGATATCTCTCTCTTAAAGAATAGATGCTCTGTAATCAAATTTTCAATAAAGAGAGTGTTATGTTTAGAATATTTTATCAAATTATAATTGAAAAGAAAAATATTTTTATTAAAATAAAATAGTTTTGAAATTATATTGTGTTATATCGATATTTTTCTACTATTTTAAAAGTGACATTTTTTAATAAATATTTACTTGAGATATTATTATAATAATAGTATTTTATATTTTTATATAATTAAAATATTAATTTATTTAGTTGTTAAATGAATTTACCAAATTAACCCGACAACCTTACCGTTATGATCAGCCCAATAACACTCTTTTTTCAAACTTTTTTCTGCTTTATTCGATTTGAGACTCCTTTATAATTAAACAGATGGAGGGCCCCACCATCTCCAAGGTTCTTGTTGCAGGCAAGGAGAAGATGATATCCAATACAGCATTAGGTTTAGTTAAGTCGTTCACTCCAATGACTCCATCGTACTCCTCCTTTTTGCTCCGCTTACAAAACCGACAAAAGATGGTGCTTTGAGTTGCACAAGTTCAGAGGATACTGTCACTCGTTCAATTTTTTTTTTAAAAGTCAACTATATTCAATTTAAAACACAGTGATTTTCTAATCTTATTTGATATGTACGGAGTCTTAAATCAAATAGATTAAAAAAAGTGATTATTTTAACTGTCTTTTTAATGTGATTTATAAATGTGATTATGGTAAAATTTTAAACTTAAACATTAAAAAGAATAAAAAATTTAAAACATTACTAACAATTTAAAATACCACTGACTTTGTGCGTGAAAGGCAACAACGGCTATGACAATTAAAATAATAACAGTGATGACGGCAACAGCAACAAAGTAAATACGGTACAACAAAAACTAAAACAACAAGCAATGAAACAGTGGTGACCTTTTCCAATGAAAGAAAAAAACAAATAAAACAATAAAAAAAAAAAATTAATAGTGAAGAAAAAAAAGAACTCGAAACAAAACTTCATGCGTCCTCGATTGTAACCAATCCTTGTCTTCTATATAACCTTATGCGTTGCACCTCTAAACTAACACACCATTGCCTGCTACACATACAACCCATTAAGTGCTACCAAGTGGAGGAAACAATACCTCATCCAGAGATGCAGCATAGGCCTGATGGGAGCAAAAAAGAACCACCACCTCGCCCTTTACCTCACTCACATATAGCATTGCCTTCTCATATAACTCAGTTCTTCAGCTGCCCCATATAAGCAAAACTTCAACAGCATCCTATTGTTATGTTGCCTTGCATAACCTACACAAGAGGCTGTTGAGTATGAAGCCGGGACCAATTAGGGTTGGGCTTACTAGACTTAGTTTAGTGAGTGGGCTTAATTATCTTAATAATCTCTATTTAAAGAGATCTTTGTATTTGTAATCGGTATCGCAACAGAATAGAAATAAACCTAAGAGTTGCCCGTGGACGTAGGTTGCAGTTGGTGACCGAACCACGTTAAAATTCCTGTGTTGTTCTTTTTCTGCATTTGATTCGTGATTAGTGTGTGTTGCTTCTGCATGCGTTTAACCCAATAGTGGTATCAGAGCTTGGGTTCGTTTACACACTAGAGATCCGATCAGCAGAAACTAATCAGAGAGACCGAAAACCCTAGAACACCCGCACCAGATCCGCAAAGACGCCCCAGATCCGCAGAGACGCCCCAGATCCGCACCAGATTCCAGGTGGCGGCTTGAGCTTCAGATCGCGAGCAGGGAGGCGCGCGACGACGCAGGCGACGCTGCTGGTGGCGGTGGACGTCGCGTGGTGGCGAGGTGAGCGCGAGCTGTGTGCGCTGGTGGTCAGGTGCACGCAGGCGCGGTCGCGAGCGGTACGGTGCGCGACGCAGCGGCGGCGGTGCTGGTGGCGCGCAGGAGTGGCTGGCGTGCGGAGCAGGAGCAGTCGCGTTCGGTGCAGGTGACTACGGTGGTGGTCGCGCGGTACAGGCGCGAAGGCGGCGCTGGTGCAGTCGCGGTGGCTGGCGCGAGGCAGCGAGATCGCGAAGGTGGTGACGCTGACGTGTGCGCGACACTGACGCAGCTGCTGTGCGTGAAGGTGGTGCTGCCTATTGCCGCAAAGTTAGGGTTTTAACCCTATTTGTGAGTGGTAGGTGATTTTGGGTGAAGGGTTTGTCCTATAATTTTTTGAATTGGCCAAGATCTGAAATTAGGTGTACCGGGTATCTCGTCTAGTCGTTTGAGATGGCAGAAGATGGGAAGTTCCGAATTGAAAGATTCGATGGTACAGATTTCAGTTGGTGGAAAATGCAAATTGATGATTTGCTAATTCAAAAAGATTTGGACGTGGTCTTTGGTGAGAAGCCAGATGCTATAACTGATGCAAAATGGGCAAGTTTGGATCGAAAAGCTATGTCCGTTATCCGACTCTCGTTGACCAAGAATGTTGCGTTCAACATTCTGAAGGAGAAGACAGCGAAAGGGATCATGGAAGCTTTGTCGAACATGTACGAGAAGCCATCTGCTGCGAACAAGGTATTTCTGATTAGAGAACTGGTAAACACTAGGATGAAGGAAGACAGTCCAGTTACAGAGCACATCAACAAACTAAATTCGATCTTAGCCAGACTTACGTCAGTGGACATTAAGTTCGATGATGAAGTTCAAGCTTTACTACTGTTATTGTCTTTGCCTGACAGTTGGTCCGGAACGGTTACAGCGGTTACCAGTTCAGCAGGGCCTGATGGATTCACTTTTGAGAAGATTCGTGATCTCGTTCTTGGCGAAGATGTCAGAAGAAGAAGTTTCGGGGAATCTTTGGATGAATCTCTAAATGTCGTCAGAGGTAGAAGAAATAACAGAGGTAGTGGGAGCAAGAACAGAAAGAGTCAGTCAAAGACTCGGGATTGCTCAAAGGTAACATGTTGGAACTGCAAGGAGTTGGGGCATTTCAAGAATCAATGTCCAAACGATAAAGTCAACATTGCAGAAGACTCCGCGGACGAGGACCTCTTAGTCTATTGCACGGATAGCAGTGTGGATTCTTGGGTCATGGATTCTGGTGCTTCATTTCATGCTACCCACAGCAGTGAAGCATTGCAGAATCTGGTTATTGGAGACTTTGGAAAGGTAAGACTAGCGAACGACAGAGCTCTTGATGTTACGGGCATGGGTGACATAGTGTTGAAGACGCCAGTCGGTTTCTGGACTTTGAAGGATGTTAGAGTTGTTCCAAGCTTGACGAAAAGTTTGATTTCTGTTAGGCAGTTGGACGAACAGGGACATGA
>Ga0123342_1005681_pt1 | contig 17871 bp, 4 predicted proteins | sample Turbeawhitnodule_FD_89960 | JGI IMG/M metagenome (GOLD analysis project Ga0123342, IMG submission 89960) | Root nodule microbial communities of legume samples collected from Mexico - Turtle bean Mexico white nodule | ecosystem: Host-associated > Plants > Roots > Nodule | place: Mexico: Nepantla...
TATAAATAGGATGCTCTCTCAATTGTAAGATACACCACAGAAAGAAATACAATAGAGAGAATCAAAGAAGAGTGTTTCTTTTAGAGAGAATTTAAGTGTGAGTGAGTGTCTATTTTTTACAAAGACGAGGAAAGCGACATCAGCATCGCAAAGCACAGAGATCTCGCGAGCTTTCTTGAGCAAACCAGACCTTCTCTTTGAGAACGAGACTTGCCTATTGATCTTGTTCTCGATCCTCTTCAACTCCACTCTTCCCCTCCCCATTAACCAATACTTAGATTCTCTCTCCTTCTCAGTTACCTCACTCTGCTACCAATTTCAATCGGATGAGGAAGAACAATCTGAGAGGAAGAAGGCAGAGGAAATAGGTACATATATAAATATCACAATTCTCCATACTTTATTGGAAGACCCAAATATCTTTGGTGGGTATTTGGTATTTACTATTTTAGTGTATAATAAATGAATAACTATTGGGGAATCAGAAAAAAAAGAGAAGCCGGTAATCGAATATACAACGTGGTTTTCCAAAACCTGAGTGGTTTCGCCAAATACGTTGTCGACTTACGATTGGTCGGAGACACTGTCCTGTCCCCACCCTTTCTTCACACTTCTTATATTCCCCACATGTATTTCATTTTTTTTATTTTGATATGATTTTAACAAAATTATTTACTACATTTTTTCAGTTTTCTATTTTTTAAATTTTTTTAGATGTATGATAAAATATTAATAAGGGTATAATTAAAAAATATATTATTTTAAAATTTTAACAAATGGCAGATATAAAACACCATATAATCCTTAAAAGAAAGAGTAACTGTTATAAAAAAAAACTGAGAATGTAGCATCACCAAGTAAAATTAATATAGACCAAGTGACTTCAAGAGAAGTGTCTCTATAGTCTTCTACTTTGTCATTGAGGATTTTTGTTATAGTAGAAAAACTCTGGTTTATAAGTGGTTTATAAGTAAAATATAAGATGAGAGTCACCAAGACATGTTATATTTATATTATCTTAATTAACTTCTATTGAACTGATAGTGAATTGTGATAATGTTGTTTTGACAAGATAAAATTTATGTATTGTCACATTATTATATATATATATATGAGTTTTTTATATAATTAGAAATCTATATGTTTAGGATTTTTTTAGTTTAGAGTTTAGGATTTAATATTTTAAGTTTAATATTATAAGAATTTTTTTATCAATAATAAATAAATTAAATAAAATAAATATTTATGGGATGTGCAATTCGTAAACATAAGGATGAGGCTATATATCTCCAAAACAAAACCCAAAATAAATCACCACCATAGCAACCTAAAAACTTATAATAATAATAAAATAAATTTTAAAATGATTTTATTTGTTCAATATTGTATTTTTTTTCTTGGATGTACCCATTAAAGACATGCATAGCGATCCCAAAAATTAAAACAAAACTCAATTTAAAAAACAAAGTTTAGTATTACAAAAGAAAAAATTAAATAATTAAAAACAGTATTATATCGTCATTTATAATATTTATTATAAAATTAGAATATGTTAAGTATACCTTTACAAATTGAATTTCTAACATTATAAAAGTAGTAGTATTTTTAATTAGAATAAAACTTGCACATTAAAATTGATTTATTAGGACTAAAATATTTGGTTAAAATAATTTTGATTATTTTTTTAAGACTAAAATCATTTCCTCCGAACGCCACCTGCAGTAGCATTATTAGAGCTCAAACCTGTGTTTCTAACTGACAATTAGTCAGACACTTATTAGGCCTTTTTAATCAATAACAAATGGCTTAAATTGAGATTATTCATAATTTCATGAATTATTTCCTCATTTTTTTTATTTTAGAGTCCAATTTAGGTTATCATTATAATCTCAAAGAATAAATTGGTTTTTTAATATAGTTAATAATAAAAATAAATTAAATTGTTAAAATATATGTTTACCTTTAAAATACTTAAAACCGATTTAATTGATGAAAAATCAATTTAATATCAATTAATGAATCTTAGTGTGTATAGTCTTAATTAGAGAAACTAAGAAAATAAAAACTAAATTCAATAAAATAATTAATTAAATATAAATATTGATTTAACTTTTCATTGGAGTTTAAAAATGTGTAAAATTATAAAAAAAAACATAATAAAAATAATCATTTACTGTACAGATTAAGAATTAATTTTTAGTTGCATTTCAGTTTTAAAATGCACTTTTTGCATTGCGTTGAGAATAATAAATATTTTACAAATTTTAAAAAATGAGTAATTTTTATCAAGACTTTCCCCAAGCATGCTACTAATATTTCTATAATTATTCAAAGACACTAAAAAGCAGGTTTGGAGAAGAAGCAGCACACAATCACCAACGATCAATGTGTTAAGCTGAAAAAGAAAAATCGCAGTATATAATTTCCAATATTCTCTTCGTCTTAAGCTGGTAATAGCAAAGAGAGGGTGCCAGTAGAAAGTCTCTTACAGTAACTCCAGTAAAAATGGGGTCCGTGGGCAGAATTCAAAGGTCAGCCCAACTACAAAGATTGTGAGGGTTTTTCATTCTGCACTCCCATAAAATTCAACTACACCCTCACATAATTTTAAAATTCATTTTTACTTTTTTTAAATTGTATTTTAGAATGTATAGTACAGATATAAAATATGTATTTTGGAAGCTCCAATGTAAAATACATCTTCTGTATTTTGGATTGTACATTCCATAATACAAGATGTATTTTAAATTGAACATTTTAGAATACATTATTTTTATATTTTTTAAAAATTTTTTATTTTTATTTTAAATTAATTTCAAACACAATTAATTTATTTTAAAGATTATTTTTTAATATTAAAATAAATAATTTATTTAATAAAAATATTCTTTTAATAGGAACAATATTCACCAAAAAGTAAACATTCTAAATTGATGATAATATCACATATATTAATAATTTTTTCTTTTGTATAATATCATTATTAAATTTTAAAATACAAAACCTTGGTACTATAACTATGTATCTATTGTTTGCTTTGTATAGCCCGTGGAATCTAGTATAAACGATCCATTCATTCGTAAATTCTCAAGATAAAGGCAATGCACTTTTGTCATTCGTTGGAGTACCTTTTGCCATATGTTCACAATCGATCACGCATTAGAGAATACCGACAATCTTTTGAATATATACCATACACTTCTTGCAATTTTGTAATGTTATAAAGCCGTTTAACTCTGTGCTGGGAAGTGTGTGGATCTCGATGGTTAGAGAGATTTGGTGTCATAGGAACAAGGTTATTTTTAAAAGAGGTGTGGTGGATCATTCTGAAATCTTCACTTTGGCTCAATTGAAGGCTTGGTCATGGGTAACTTCTAAAATACCCTCAGCTTGCTTTTCCTTTTCTGACTGGTGTCTTGCTCCTTTATCGTGTTTGAAATCAATTTAATTGGCATGATCCAGTTTAGGGTGATAGGTATTTCTATTTTGATGGTTGTTGGTTTTTGTGGGCTGTTGGGTTGGTAGTTGGGTTGGTGGCTAAGGTCTGTTGTTCTATTTTGCCCATTGTTATGGTTGCAGTGAGATTGTAATGAGTTTGTTTTGAGATTGTACGGGATTTATAGTGGTAGATTATTTTTTACTCTCTCATTTTGATGGTTTGGGAGACCAGAGAAATTGGTTCCTATTATATAGGTATGTATAAGGGTTGAACCACCCCTTAAGTGGTTCCTGTTATTCAATCCTTATTGCTGATAAAAAAAAAACCATACATTCATGGAACTAATGCATTAGTCACTTGAAAAATAAAACAAATAATCATGGTAACATAATAATGGAAATAACTCACCAAATAAGAATGCTCGTGTTGTGATGAAAATCATGTCTAACCATCATCTAGACAATGTGGTTGATAACACGATAGTAAATGGTCGATCTTTATCCGCATGAGGAAGTATGTATGAATGTGACATTAATTTGAACCACTGCATGTATTTGATTACACACGCTAAGCCAGTGTCCACGGGTAACAAGATGGATGGTAAAGTACAACCATAAGTCATTAATGACAATAATTACATCCTCAAATTACCGAATAGTGACAAGTACGACACATTAATTGATGTCGAACTTTTATTACGAAAGATTATGCATGTTACTCGATGCAATAAATAAACTCAAGTTGTGAACTCTCATTTGTGGTGTACGATGCACTCCTTATACACCTTGCACAACCCTTAGTCGAACGTGAACACCATGACACTAACGCAACTCTGTTGTGGCATCACCAAAATCTATCGCAAGTAACTCGACCAACAATGATGACGTTGATGTCAAATTCAATGTCGCATACGTGCAAAACTACCCCCAGAATGGGAAGATGAAGCAATGCGAACATATAATCCAAAGTGATGGTGATCTCAACAACATGAAGGTGGAAATTGATGGGGTGTCGTGGTGCCACCTCTCAACAAAGGCTGGTATGAGACATTTATCAGCAGTCTCATAACTAATGTTACACATTGGCAACAATCTAGTGTTAAGCATCGTAACCTTAATTTGGGAATGAGGGATCCCAAACTTAATTAGCTTGCTTCTGCTGGAGACCAACTTTAGTTCTCCTTAATCTTCATCCTTCCACAATCTACACGTCACGTGGTCGACATAACTCTGCAACAATGACGTATCACTAGGTCTTCCAGGAAATCCTACTCCAATTTTCTGATACTCTCTTATGCATATAATGGCAACACATCACCATAAATGGTAGGAGTGACAACCCTTTTCATATCCCTTATACATACTGTTAATCTTTGTATAGCTTGCAGTCAGGATGATGATACACCTTTGGTCTTATATCCCTGAAAATAATAATAACAAGAATTAATCATATTTTAAAAATTAAAACATACATTATGAATTATTCATTTCAAAATATATTTATGAATACATAATATATATATAGGGTCTGAATTGTAGAATCCATAATACATTTCAAAATTGTGTATTCTGAAATGTATTTCTGTATTCAAAAACTAAATTACACATAACACACTGAGAAAAAAATATATCGTAAATACTTACCTCTTTAATGGTGATACAACCTGAGTGATTAATATACTTCAGTAGCTTTTCCCACTCACAGTTTGAGGAAGAAAATTGGAAGGGGGTACATAGAAGAAAAGGTGGGGGAGACTAAATAAGAAGGTAGGTTAAATATAATAAAAGAAGGGTAGTATGATTTTTTCACAAGGAGTATGGGCTGCAGTTGAAATTTATGGAGGTGCAAGCATTGATGGGGAATATTCATTGTCTTTTCCATAATTCATTGCGATCATTATACATCCAGTTATGTTCTTTCATTTTATCTTTGGATTTTTGCTATTCCGGAATATGAGTCACTAATATTTAGGGTTAAAACTAAAAAAAAATATTGACTTTAGGGACTTTTAAATCACATTAAGTGTCCAACTTAATGGTAAAATTATTCTCATAGCAACTTTTATTACAATATCGTCAGATGTCTTCACATGTTTTGGTAAACCTTAAAACCTCATGCAACCCAAACATACTCCATTCAGAATTTTGGTATTGTTTGTACAAACTCGATGACTATTGATTCGAGTAGCAATTATTTTTATCAGACAGACAGATTTTATCAGTAGTAAATTTGAAAAAAAATAAAATTTAATTTATCTTAAATAATATGAAAAACCAATCATGGATCCGGAGCTAATTATAGAAAGGGGTGTACACTGGTGCTAAGGCATAAATAAACGCTTGAAGTTTAAACTTGAAGGCAAATATACAGCGTTTTAGGTTCACAAAATGTGTATGACAATACTACTCGCAGCCTTTTTTATTCATTTAAACATCGACAAATAATGCATAAAAAAAGGAAATGAGAACATATATATAATTATGGGTGCGTTCTAAACATCCATGACGCGTTTTCTTTTTATATGTAAATTCAATATCATCAAAGCATCCACCCAGAGGCGAATCCATGCATACTCAAGGATGAAGCTCCAACGTTTGCATCATCAGGACCAATCTGGTTGAATCTGTAATCAACACAGCACACACTTTGAAGATATATATAGAGCAATCAATATATAATTCATAGGTCTATTGCGTAGAAAAATGTGTTTGAGAAATTTTGTGTAATGAGTTTACCCAATTTGCAAGTTGGGATTCACTCCCATTGCTTGGAAGAACCCCTCTGATTGAGGAGGAAAGTTTGTGTAATGGATGTTAGACCCTCCAGCTTCCAAAGCTAGACTCACTGGAACTTGTGAGTTATTAGTTTCTTCCAACTGTTTCAATTTCAACACAGATCAATTTCAACCAAAAACCCTTAGGTGATATTAGTATATATGGATAAAAATCTGCTCATTTCCTCATGTTAAAGGCTATCCACCAGATTATTGCTTCATCAAATATAAACTTCAGATACAAAAAATAGCATTTGAATTGGAAATAGCTGTTACCTTACTCCTTAACACATTATTAGTTTCAACAAGTAGCGTTTCCTGCATTGAGTTTGTAAAAGCCAAGGTTACAGCAAAGAATATAAGACAGTGTCAAATCTACTAAGATGAAAAAACACGCGCATACCCGGTGGTGAAGATCAGCCAGCTGGTCAAGCATGAATTGAGTCTGAAAAAATTGTGAAATATTGTTAAAATATCCAAGAAATCGAAAGATATAACAAAAAGATGTGAAAGCATTTGCGAAGAGAAAGAACACTGATCCAGGTAGGTAGTCAAGTTGAGAATACTTAAAAGTGAAATTGAAGTTGTCCAATGTGATTACCTTTGTTGACCTAATATTCTTCAGTGCTGTCTCTAGTTGATTCTCTAGCTGCTCAAGATCAGTTGTATTCATTTGGGCAAGATCTTCCCCAAGTAGGTTCCTGCACCATTTAGAATCAATGACAGAAACATATTCATATGAAGTACAAGCTTTAAGACTAAAAACACAATGTCTTGGACTCTCTTCTTCTTAAGTTAATTACCTTTGTGAACGTTGCAAGATTTCTACCCTTGCTTTTAATCTCAAATATTCCTGGTAGTTCTGTCAAATCACATATTTGTTATCAGATATTTCATTTATGAATCACAAAATTAGTAATTCATCCAAAGCAAGGCAACAAGTGCAATTTTAAGGAGACTAACAGCAAGCAAAGGTCAACCTAAAGAAGTTACTACACAAATTTGAATCACTAGTGCTCAAACTTTGAATCCATTTTTTCTGCAAAAGACTATTTCATATAGCACTAGAATGTATAAAAAAAACTACGTCATTGGAGGAGGTGATATAGTAAGAAAAAATTGTTTAAAGTCTACGAAACCATTGTTTAAAGCAAGAAAATCATTTCTTGTAATTAATACATGAAGACTTACCTGAATGTCGTTAATTGGTCGGGTGGTCTCCAGTGCACTGTAACTGTACTTTTGGTACTTCTCCAGTGTTTTCACCATACTGTGTTTCAAAGAAATAATTACTCAATAAAAAATAAGGGATCATTCATTTGTAAAGGAGGAAAATTTTGAACAAAAAATTGCAAATTAATTAAGATTGAATATAAACCTGCAAATTTTATTCAGAAAAGTGTACACCCAAACCCTAAAAAGAGAAAAATGGCACGCTTATACGTGTCTATGCATGTTCTGCAACATTGTTAAGGGATAGCAGCTCAGCAAGCTTATGTATGTTCATAATTGGGCAATATCAATGCTTTGGAAATTAATCATCAGAAAATCACTTAATTTCTGTGTTAAGTGCCCAAAAATTGCACCATTGTAATGGTCTTCACAGAAGGATGTTAAACCATAACAGCAAACCGTCTATATAATTCCTGCATACCTTTTCATACATTAGTACGAGTAATTAACGAAAAATGGCTTTGACTTTAGCAAGTGTTAGAATATCTTACCGTTTAAACTTTAGTATTCCCTTAATTAGATTTATATGGAAGATTCATTATTTGAAAAGATAAGTACTGTGTCGCTTTTAGGGGTTAAAACATCACTATTGATATGCATTTCCTATTTTTTATATTTTAGTCTGTGATAGAACTTTTTTAACATTATTAATGCATGTTGACTGGGAGATAGGGAATCGTTTTAGCCGACATATTTATATTATTTATACAAATGCATTTAGTTAGTTAAGTTGAATTATTGATCACATTACAAACTTCTATGCTTCAGATATTTTCATAAAGTGTTAAAATCCAAAGCATTCACCCTGTGGGTAATTTATAAAATGGGTTTTGTTTTATAAGAAAAGCAAAACCTTTTTACCAAGTAGATTTAAAGCAAAAAAAAATTTAACTGGGCATTATAACCACATGCAGAACAGTGATTTAATGGGACATTTTTTGAATTATAACTAGCAGGTAACCCGTCAAATATTAGGTTTTTTTTAAGTGACATATAATGTCCAATGGTCATAGAAGAATGACAATAACCATTATACACACTAACGTTTGGAGGCGTTATATTATTAGTATAATGAAAAAGTTGAAAACAATGACGCATCGATGGAACACCGACAACAGCATTCATATATATCCAAAGTCGTGAAGCCTAAGACAAAGCTTTCCAACAATCAAGCAAAACTTACTACAATAACAGCACCAAACACTTTCCAGTGCACAAGATAAACTTCTATTAGAAGAAAAGAAGACGAAAGTTCAATGTACAATGTCATTGATTGAAGAGAAGAAAGTGAAAGGAGGAAAATATATAGATTAGTGGACAACTCGAAGAGATCAAGACAGTTAAAGAGTTTTTGTTAGATTACTGCTCATTTGCTCCAATTCTGATCTTCATTCTTTCATTTCGATTTGTGAAAAAGGAAAATAATTGCTCTCTATAATTGTTTCTGCAAGCAGTGAGAAAAGGGTTTTTGTCTTTTAGTCTCTGTAGATCAAACAAGCTATTCCACAACGGTTTTGAGGATAGACGTAGATTCACAGCCTTAGAAGCTAAAGGACACTCTTTTCCTGTCTCTCTCCCTCTCTGAGTCTGCGCAATCCTTAAATTGTAATGCAAAGTAAAACAGGTTTTCGCATCAAACATCCCATCTCTGACACCAAATCATAACAGTAAAACCCTGGCTTTAACTGTTAAGGCTCTTTCTCTAATCAGAAATATTTCAAAAATTCAAAATGGTTATTATTAGGGCCAGTTCATGGTTTATATTCATGATCACCCAAGTTAAAAAAAATTGACTTTGGCCAAAGATTAAGAGGACTGTTAGAAGCCAAAATCACACTTTTATAAGTTCTTTTACCGAAATAAAACAAAAGATTAACAACTTCTACACTCGTCTGTTCCTGAAATGAGCTTGCCCTAGTTCAAGAGGGTATGTGTATCCCAGATGAAATAGAAGCAGCAAAGTTTTTCAAAAGAATATCTGAAGGACAACAAAATGAAAAATTTCCAACCTTACATAGAGGGGGTTAAAAGATAGAATTTCAGATCTTCACATTTAAAAGTATAGGAACTAAATAAAACAACTTGTTTGTTGCATATAAAATTACGGAAAGCAAACAGAGAGGAAAGATCGGAACTTTACACTTCCCACAAGTTAGGAAAAAGAAAAAAGAAAGGAAGATGTGAGGCAAAAAGGGCCTTTGATTTTGGGTGTGAGCTGCTGAAACTTAATTATAAGTTGTTTTGAATGAATCAGGAAGTACTTAGGCTGAGGAGAAGCAGCAGTGAAGCACAGATCTTGTACAAAAAGTGCTCCAAATTAACAGGAACACTATTGGTGCACAAAAGAGAAGTCATTGCTGACATGTTTGCACTTGTGTACTCATTCAAACAATTAAACATGAGAGAGACATAAGCATTAAGAGTTTATTTATGTATACCTTGAGGTGCTGCTGAACTCATAGAGCTTGCCACGGTTGGAGAAGATGATGAGGGCAACCTCAGCATCACAAAGGACTGAGAGCTCATAGGCCTTCTTGAGCAAGCCATTTCTTCTCTTGGCAAATGTGACTTGCCTGTTGATTTTGTTCTCTATCCTCTTGAGTTCAACCCTCCCTCTTCCCATCTCTCTTTTCTCTCTCTACTTCTCTTAAAAACACACTCACACACACACACTCTCTCTCGCTCTGGAAACTCCCTTTCCTGTATTGGTTAAGAGATGAGAGTGCTTTCTTAAATCGACTCTTTGCTTGGGGTACCAAAAGGGATAAAACAATAGTGCAAGAGAGGAAATAAAAGAGGAAACCTGAAAAAGGTTCCCTTATGTTTGGTTTTCATCTCTCTGCCGTATACCCTCTATAATATGTTTAATCAGCTAAACACTAGAATGACAAACTTTTATGCTTGCATACTAATTTGACATACTTTCTCATATATCTTATTTGTACCTTATCTTAGTACCCCAAAAGTTGAACTTAATCCTTGTTTGTCTATTGTTAGGCCACTAACTGTACAGTGTCGCCTAGGTAGCCAAAAATATCTCTAGCTCACTAACTTACCACAATTCCACACCCCAAACTCACATTTACTATTTCATTCAACTTTGGTTATGCTTGAATAGGAAACCTATATTGAGTTACAAAAGGTTATGTTCACTTTCATTACCAACCAGTTTTAATATTGCCACACATGCCATAAAGGTGTCAGGTTAAGAACATCGTTCTTCTTTTTTTATTGCAAAGGGAACATTCTTATTTATTAGGCGCAGAACAGAAAGAAGTTTAGAGTATGAAGACTTATTTCAGCTGATTCGTTAGATTAAACCTATATTTGGATATATGTAATCAATTGGAACCACCATTTCACAAACAAAAATTAGGTTTCGTTGATTCAAACTAAATTAGTTCACTTTCCTCCTGAAAAGCAAGGTTAATAGCATGTTTGGGAAGGTATTATTATGAACACCTTTCAGCTTAAAATATTAAATTTTGTTGCTTTTAAAAACTCAGTCAAGCTGACTTAAAATCAATTCCAAACAGTATCAAAATCAATTCTGATTTCTAAATTCACATTTTAAGAAAGAAAGAAAAAGAGTGAAAACAGATACTATTATCTGATCCAAACATGCAATTAAGTATATAATTGAGATTATTCAAAATTACGTTGAAATTTTAACTATGGTGGTCCTATATATCTAAAGTAAGAGATGCATTTTAAATTAGAGAATGATATACATTTACTTTTTTTATTAGGAAAACAAAATTAAAAATGATAGTTGTTAAATATATTTAAATTTTAAAAGTTAATTATAATTTCAATAGCAAATATTTTAAGTAATGATTATTATTATATTTTTTTAAAGTACATTTTCCTTTCCTCCCGTGTAGAAGAATCAAATATTATTATAGGTGTTCACAAACTTGACCTTACTATTACGAAGTGGACTTTAAGTCTAACTCAACCCCATAAAACCGGCTCATAGGGTTGAGGTTTGCATCCACTTATACACAATGAAAGACTCTAATCTCTAGTCGATGTGGGATCTCCAACACTTACATATATTGAGGTATGAGTATGGGTTAAAAATTATTTTGAGTTGAAACAAGCTTCTGTATAATTAAATTGTTCATTATAATGAATTAATAATACTAATTTACTTCTGAAATAAAATATCAAGACACTAACACTTTACTTTAAATTTAATTCTAACAAAAGTCAATTTTAAAACAAGTGAACACAAGGCAATTATTATTATCTCGAGTGAGAATTTTATACTTTCGTTACAAATGATAAGGGTGGAACAAAATGTCAGCCTTTTGTTAGTGAACAATTTTCCCTATTAGCACAAAAAAATAATCAAATATAAAATACTTTCTTCAAAATTACTTTTAATTACTTTTTTTGTCGTGGTCATTTAAAATCCGTTTTGCAACCTCTCGTATAAACACAGCTGAAGTCATTCTAAATTTAGTTGTTAAAAGGAGTAAATTTCATATAAAATAGCAGATTTAATTTTATTAAGAATTCTTTGTTTTAAACTCACTAGAAAAATCATTTATGAATTAGTCACATATAAATTATAATAATAATAGTATTAATATAATAATAATAATAATTATTATAATAAATATAATAATAACAATAAACATCACAATAATAATAATTTTAATAATAGTCAAACGATCACACAAATTATTTGGTTGGTGTAGTGGTTATAGATTTTATGTTGTTCGATTTCCTTTGATACATTGTTCACATTAATAATAATAATAATAATATATTATATTAAGTCACTATTTTTTTAATTTTAATTATTAAATTTAACACTATTAGCAACTGAATTCTTATCATTTTTTATTGCTAAATTGGTTTCCAAAATTTGGGGTGACCAAACCCTCTGCGACCAGAATAGCGATCAAGTTTTTCGGTCACAATTTTGAGATGGATGAAAGAAAGTGGTCGCTAAGTGGTTTACGACTAGGATTTTTGCCACCATTTGTGTTTGGTTACTATTTCTGTCGCAAATCAATTTAGCGATTGATTTTTGAACTTTAGTGACCGATTTTGGTGGTTGTAGAAAGACATTTTTTTGGAGTGATTTTTGACTAGTAAACCTAGATAAGTTATTTAAAAATATATATAAATAAATAAATATATGTTTTATTTTAATTTCTTTTTTCAAGTACTTTTACCACAATCTTTGTTTTGTTCAAATTATTAAGAAGTGGACATGAGTAAAGTCTAACTCAATCTCAGAACTTATTTGTAAGGTGATATTTGAATTCATCTAGATAGTGTAATTTAGTTTTATCTTTAGTTAATACAAAATCTCAAACACAATCACATACGTTGAGAACTGAACATTTTGAGTGAAATTATATATTTGTGAGTGATCTGAGAGTGAAATTATAAGTTCAATATTTCTGTTAGAATATATTCTAATAATATCATATTAAGAAATGAATTTAAAATATAATTAAATCTTACTAAATTAGATTGAAATTAGATTGTAAGGTGGGTTTTGTAGTCACCTATATACTTTGGTTTTATCTTTATTCAAATATAAGATATCCAACATACATAAATACAACAACAAAAAACCATCAACTTAACTTATAACCTACCTATTCACAACAACCATGTAGAAAATGAATGTGATAATTATCTAATATTTCTAGCCAAACAAGATCTGTTTACAAAGAAAATTTCAATGAAAAAATTTGTAAAATCACTGCAAACATTTATTTATACTAGTCTTAATTAGTATTCAAATTATATAAAACCAATTTCAGTTGTTTTTTTTTTAGTTATAAAGTAATTTGAGTTTATTGGATATGTATTGATAGTGCAAAATTGTTGACATTAATAATCAATTGAATTTTTCTATTATTTTAATTAAGTTGAAAAAAAAAGCAGGATTGAATTTTGTGACGAGGAAGTGGTATAGGAGGTTAGATGAGGGAATAGGATGGAGAAAAGATTTTTTTTTAGAGGTTGATATTTTGAGATGGGAGAATAACAAACAAATTTTGGGATAATTTTCTACTTTAAAAGATAACCTTATATGTTGGAATTTCTTGTTGACATATTTGGTGTTTTTGGTTTATTAAAACAAATTAGAAATAATATTTTGTTAGTGAGCCTTACAATTGAACTTAACTTGAGAGTAGGGTAGAGAGTAGAGTTTTGGAATGGGAGAGTGAAGAAGAAAACAATAACAATAAAAAATGGAAGAGGTTGGTTTTTGAGATGGGATGGAGAAGAATGAAAATGGGATTGAAAGGTTCATCATGGAGTGGTTGTGTATTCAAATGTCATATAAAAGAAGATAGAAAAGAGTAAAAATAAGGAACGAGGTATAAAAGAAGAAAGATAAAATAAAAATTTCTCCTCATAAATTTTTTTAATTTCTCAAAATTTTTAAACTAATGATTTTCATCCTTATAAAATGACCCAATGTTAGTTTTTGTCCTCGTAAACCAGTTTTATTTTATTTAAATTCCTTCAAAATATAAAAATTACTATTTTCATAAAATTTATTTCAAAGTAAATGATTTTTTTGAGACATCAAATAAATCCTTGACATTTCACAAAAAAATATATAGGTTGTGAACATTTTGTCACTAATAATAGAGATAAAAAAATAATTTTTTTAAGGAATGAAAAATAATTTTTTATAAATATTAAAATCAAAATCCACTCATTTTATGAAACTAAAATCATATTTAAGTCTAAAACGAATTATAAAAGAAATAAAGAAATTAAGGAAAAGTAAACGTCTTATATTAATAAAACAAATTGATGTACTTCATGTTTGATTACCGTACTTTTCTGTCTATTAACTTCTACAAGACACTTATAAAAATACAAAAATAAGAATTATATATATATTTAAATTGATCCAAATCCTCTTTATAATATTTTATTATTATTAAATGAAATTTTAAGAGAAATAATTACCATACCTTCACAATTGATTATCTCAATTTTTTTGCTAATTGATAAATTATTTTTATTTTTATTTAATAAAGATGATAAATGTATTATGAATAAAAGCGTGCAAATGATCATTTATTTTACATGAGTAAGAGTGTTAATTTTTGAATAATAATAATAATACATTCAAGAATAAGTTGTGATTAATGAGTTAAAATATTAATTTATTAAAAAAGGAATAATTTTGTATGTTCTTGCTTCAAGAACCAAAAATTGTGAATAAGATTAAAAATACATAATAAAAAAACAATGGGTCCAATTAGATAGGATCTTAAAACTGTCATTGCAAAAGTGACAGTGGATGCGACGTGTCGACTGCGGAGTGGGCAGTCTCCAATAAGTTGCAGTCACACAGAGAAAGCAAGCATTACCGTACGTTATAAACGGCTCTTGAGACAAGACAGACACAAGTACAGGGTAATGGACACGTGTCAATAGCGAGGCGCATTATAAACCGAAGGTTCACACAACCTTTTTAAGGAACACAACATTGTATTGTTCTCCGAGGAATCATCTTTCTCCATCATCCAACTCCATTATTTACTTTTCACAACCTCTAAATGCAATTTTTTCCTTTTTCCTTTTTTGTCCATCACTTTTCGTCGCTTCGATTTAGCTTTTTGCTATTCCAAATATGCTTTTCTTTTTATTACAAGAAGGAAAATTATATTTGATTATTTAGTACAAATTTTTTAATTACTAATTTTTAAATGTTTTTTTATACGAATGAATTGGATAGAAATAAGTAATTATTTTATAGCATATAACTCGTTTATTAAAATAACTTCTGTTGTTTTAGTTTCTAAAATTTTGTATTTAAAAAATTATTACAAAAAAATTATTCAATAACAAATAAATTTAAAAATAAAAAATAATTAATCACCCTACATTCAATACTATTTTATAAATAAAAATTATTAAATTTAAAGTGATTTTTATTATTAATTAAATATTATAAAATAGTTTATAAATTATATCTAAATTAGTTATAAAAATTTTAACTACTAATATTTTAAATTCTAAATTAGTCTTTAAAATATTAATAGAGATTAATTTAAAATATAAATTAATTAATATCTAAAATATCTTTGGTTAATGATTAGATACTAATTTAAAAATTATTATATAAATTTTTATTAATAATAAAAATTAATTTAGATACCGATAATTTTTTTTAAGTTGATAAAATAATTTCTAATTTAATTAATATAATATTTTAAAATGAGTTTCTATTTAGTGATTTTTCTTATAATAAATTAACTATTTAAAAATTAAAATTACTCATAAGTTAATTAGCTAGTAAAGTAACCATGTTGGCAAGTTAAAATTACTCATAAATTAATTACTTAGTAAAGTAACCATATTTAACCATGTTGACAAGTTAACTTAAATGTAACGTGACTAACTTTTACCCATATATAATAAAATAAAAGTAAACAAACACTATCTACTTAACATATGAATATATATAACTATCTCATAATTGTATCTAAAAAAAATATTTCTCTTCATAGGGATTTTAATATATACATAAAAAGTTTTAAGAAACAAACAGAGCATTCAAATTAAAACTATCACATACTCCAGCACTTAGGAGCTCTATTACTTGCAATCTCATTTGTTCCCGTGTACAACACGATCATTACAGATAAAGAAACAAACACAAACAAATAACAGGGTAAACTAGTTATAACAAAAAAATTTATATAATTTAAATTTTAAATTGATACACAAAATTCATAAACTCTCATACAATTTCTCAAACATTTCACATAACCATCAAGTGTCTATCAAAATTCATAAATCATCTTTCACATGTCAGACTTCCACTGACTCACAAAACATAGACACTTGACTCTACTTCCGAAAGACTCGTGTATTGAAATTAGCATCCAGAGACATGCACTTGTCATACTACTCATTGTGAATCCACACAGTCATGCGCATAATCAATCTCAATATCTCATCATCTCATATGACAGTGTAAATCCATTTTATCTGCTCTGATCAGTTCTTTCAAACCTCAGACTTAGCCAAATGAACCTCCTTTGACTCTCACCAACTTAATAACTTCATCTATGTGATTCCATTATACTAGTAGACTCAGGATTGTCTCATTCACATGACACTCACAAATCAATACACCCTAATAACAATCTCAACACAATATTTCCTTTTCTGAAAATACTATGTCTTGATCACACTTTCACCTCATTACATACATCATTTAACACATCAATGCACCATTCAATCACATCATATTTTAAATTTTCTAAACAATCCAAATATCTCAAAATTCATTTAAACAAATAACTAAGTTCCAAAATATGCTCTTTAAATCAAACATTCCATTTAAGTAATTCAACAAAATATTCAAAAACACTTCAACTCATATATATCATCATTCAAACATTTTCACTTCTCAATCACAAACACTTTGAACAAATTATTCACCCTAAAATCAATATAAAAGATTCAAAATCAACCATTCCAGTCAATATATTACTTTACTTTTCAAAAGAGACAATCCTGCAAGCAAAAATTGGAATTGGTGACCACATCACCCCAGATCTAGATCTTCTAACCTAGGGTTCTATTTAAAAATAAAACTAGTTTCCCTTACCTAAACTTGAGCAGATGCTCACTACGAGCTCCAACCCACCAAAAGCTTAAGGATAACCTAACCTGCACCACAAAGTCCTGATCACAAATCTAAGTATATCACTAGGACCCTGATCTAACAAAGACTAATTTTGAAGATAAAAACCTCACATGCAAACTTAAACTAAAAGGCAACCCTAACCATATCAAAACTAACTCAAAGGAAAATGAGTCAAGAATGAACTTACTTTATCTAAGATTCTGATCGAGCAATCTCGTAGAGTTCACTACCAAGAGTCCAATGGCAGACTCCGATCATCAAACTAATGAGCGAGAACGTCAGAATCTTAGAGAGAAGGGAGAGGAAAGGAAAAATGGAACAAAAATGAACTTACTCTATCAAATATTCTGATCTGGTAGTCTTGTAGATCTCGCTGCCAGGAGTCTAATGGTGGACTCCGATCGTCAAACTTGATGAACGAGGAGGTTGGAATCTTAGAGAGAAGGAAGAGAAAAGGAAAAAGAAGATTATAAAGAGATGGTGCTTCTTTTAAAATGAAACCTGGATAACTAAATTTCTATTTATATAGCTTTTTTCCTTTTAATAATAAAATATTCAGGTGCCATTTTAATTGTACTATTTCTACTCTAAGACTATTTTTCTTGATCCTTACATTAAACATGTGGAAGTCAATTAATATATATATATATATATATATATATATATATATATATATATATATATATATATTTTCTTATAATTAAATATAATATTTATACATTATCACTATATATCTAAAAAAAAAAAAAAAAAAAATAAAAAAAAAAAAAA
>Ga0123342_1005682_pt1 | contig 17870 bp, 18 predicted proteins | sample Turbeawhitnodule_FD_89960 | JGI IMG/M metagenome (GOLD analysis project Ga0123342, IMG submission 89960) | Root nodule microbial communities of legume samples collected from Mexico - Turtle bean Mexico white nodule | ecosystem: Host-associated > Plants > Roots > Nodule | place: Mexico: Nepantla...
ATATATATATATATATATATATATATATATATATATATATATATATATAGAAGTTACATAGATTATGAATTATCCTACAAATATATATATACCATTCTTCACTTTTGCCAACAACATCTCAAATACTTATATTTGTAGGATAATTCATAATAAAACTTTCATTAACAATGTTCTTATTTTCATGACAATATATCTCAAATAACAACAAATAAAAACTATAAACACAATTATTAATAAGTGTTAAAATATTTATATAACAACACTAATGACTTTTCTTATGTTAATTAAAAAATGAGTAAATATATTTTTGAATTAAATTTAAGGTGAAAATGTATGGAGAACCACTGCAAAGATGTATTAATCCCTTATCTATTGTTTTGAATAAAGGTATTCATTAACATGATTGTTATCATTATTAGTGAAATTTACTCGGAACCATTAAACCATATAGGTAAAACAATTTGTATTTAAAAGACATAATTGGTAATGTGACAATTTCAGAAAACTTACTAGTAATACAAAATACATTAAAAAAATGTGACATTGCTATTAATACTTTTTCAAATTATTTGTTTTCTTGTCTCCCATTGCTGAAAAACAATAGAGAGAAAATTACATATAATATTATTATAAGAGTTATATTTCCGTCAAAATTAGAGTTTGGCTTTGAAAAGATTTTTGTTCAATGAATCCGACTGCTAAAACAAACAAAAAATAGATATCATCAATCTCTTTTGTTTATATTATTCTTGTTCTTACTTATCTCATGCTTCCTCCTTTATTAGGTGGCGATTTGCACATTCTCTATTGGTCCTGGTCACGTGTTCCTTCCCTTTGTTAGGTTGCAGCTGTGAAAGATACATGGGATATAGAGATATAATAAGACAAATATGGGAGGTGACAGGAATGTTGCCACCACCCATTGATTTAATTCTCTCTAATCAAAACAAGTCAACATTTTACTCCAAACTACCTTAGTCATAATTTTAAATTTCTATGAAGAGAAAAATAATTTAACATTAACTTAAGGATAAATTGAAAATCAGATTCTAAATTCTAAAGAAAAGGTTATATTGTAATGTTTTGTGATATTTTTCTCTATAAGTGTTGAAAAAGAAGTTTGTGTAACCCAGAAACTAGATACAGGTGGTTAATATACTATGGCTAAGGTCCAATTTTTCAAGCACATTATTAACAGCTTAATTAAATTTGTATTTTCTATAACCCCGGTATAAATTTTAGTGTGCCCCGACCATTTTTTTGCTGAGTATCCTATTATGTTGTGAAACTTTCTTTTCTTTTATCCCCTTGTGAGAATATGTGACAAGATTGAAAATTTGATCAGAGTTTTTATTTGGGGTTCTACCAATGATGGAAAAAAAAATTATCTTTTAACACAGATGACAATATTTGCCCACTTTGAGAACAAGGTGTGGTCTAACCTTTAGAAATCTGAGATTATTGAATCTTGCCAACCCAGCATCATAAGGTATCGTAATTGTATTGTATGAATATAGTACTCTATAAAATATCACAGGTTAACCAGACAGAGAATTGGTTTGTAATATAAAAACTGTCAATAGAATGTTAACAATAATTAACTAGCAATATAGATGAGGACTTGAGTTTGAATTTTCATTGTTAGTGTGAAGATCTTATAGATATATAGATAATCTATAAATACTTCTGTATACGCTCAGAATTTGGAAGACAATTTCTCCCCAGTGAAGATTTCAGATCCAATTCACCTAACCTAGTTAGAAAAAAAAAAGAGTGATGTGTGCATCTGTTCCATTCCCAAGAAATAACACAGCCTTACATCCCAGCAAGGAGCTCACAAATTTCGTTCAACAAATCATAACTGTTGTGAGCTCTCAAGTCACAAATCAAGGGGATAAATTGAGGTTCTTGGCAAAGAAATGTCCTCAGGACAAGGCAGGACCCATATAAACCTAGCAGATATGTACTTGAAAACAACTAAAGAACACCACTAATTGTGCCTCACCAAGTGATGACATGTTTGGTCAAATTCTACAAACATTTCTAAAAGAGTAGATATAAATAAAAATAAATAAACTAAGTGTCTTTATAAACTAAATTTATTTTTAATTAATTTATGAAATTTTTATAGTATAGTTTCTCTGATTTTTAATTTTTTGTATGAATAAATACATTTTATTTTTCTTCTAATTTTTCTCTGTTATTACTGAGATATTTGTTGGTTCAAGCATTTCGTCAAACAGTATCTATTGTCCCTTCTTGAGAACTTTAACATTAAAAATAAGGCGTTTAGTTAGAGTAGGGTACTACATCATAGTGTTCTTAAAATAGGTACAGGTAGGAAGGCAGGCATAGCATAATTAAAGAAGCTAAAACGGGAAATAGGAAAATACGAATTGTCCGTTATTTATATCCGAGGAGAAAGGAAACAGAAAGAACCTGATATTTTTTTGGATCCTACAACAAGACAGAACACAATATACAAATTGAACAGAAAACAAGGAGGTTATTTGAAATGGACAATTTAGAGATGTGAGGAAATTCAAAATACATGAATGGGAAAAGTTCAGGCGTCATCGGCGTCGGCGGCGGCGTCGGAGGCTTCGTCGGAGGCGGTTTGAGAATCATAGACCTCAGGCAGGTCGTTGGTGGGTTTAGGATCAGCATCGTCCGGAACGTCGTCGGGGTCACGAGCGGGGTCGGACTTGTCGACGGAGGCACGTGCCTTGGAGAGGAAGGGTTTGAGAGCGAGCTCTATTGCGAGCCACGCAAATGCTAGGGCTCCAGCCACCACCACCGCTTCTTTGGTCTTCCCCATTCTGATACTGTTGCTGATTCTGATAATATTCCCTTATCTCTCTCCTCTCGATTCTTAATGTAAGATTGCGTCTCACACTCTCTACTTACTCACCACCACAATTTTCAAAACCTTAGCTTCTTCTGCACTACAGACAACTTCCTCTGCCACTTCCTCTTCCTACATTGCACACGTAACAACCATTTTCTACCACTTTATACTGATATCTTTTTATTATTCTAACTATATAGTAACTTTTTTTTATCAAAGTAATTGTTATTTTCTTTAGGTGAAAAAAATAAATATATCATTATTCTTATAACTCTTTCAGTGTAAAAGTGATTTTATTTTCATATAACAAAAATGTCAACGTAAAAATACGACGATAACTTTATTTTTACTACCAATAATAATCATAAATAAAAATATTTATAATATTAATACAATAATAAAAAAAATTACCTTAATCAATAAAGTCAATTACATCAAAAAATACTACGAGAAGCGTTAGTAATATATTTTTTAAAGAACCTTGATTAAATTTATTAAAATTTATAAAAGAAAAGTGAGAATAAAAAAAAATATGAAGCTTAAAAACTATGCTTTTAATGACCTTAAACAAATAAAAAGCATTTAAAGATGTTATCAACTTCTGTATATTTTTATTGGGCTCAACTACAGACAACATATTTATGTAACCAGACTAAATTTTAAAGAGATAATGTACTATAACGTATCCTTACCATTTTTCTTTTCTGATGTTCTTTTTTTTTTTTTTTCTCCGCCTCATTTAAAAGGCTAAGATCGTGCAATATACTCGCTATCCACTAACCCTCTTTACTAATAATAGATTCTAATTAAATTCACTAAGACTTTCTGATTTGTCTCATAAATGTGAAATGCAATTGAAAAATAATTTAATGCATATTTCATGCTTAAACTGTCATATATCATAACAAGGCTTATTTTCATAATACTTCTTTTTAAAGTCACATCTGAAATTAACTCTGGTTGACAAAAACCTTCATAACAGAATCTGAAAATCTAATTAGCTTAGCTTTTAAATCTTGAAATTGAACTCATTGGATAATAATATAAATAAGTAATACACCGAATTAATCTAGTTTAGCTTTTAAATATGGATCAAATAAGCAACCACTGGTTGTTTTTGGTGCGTTTTGACATGAAAATTCGATCAAACGTGGATTGCTGAAAACCCAAACACGCACTCAAAATCTTTACCAGATATTGTATTAATGTTAAAAAATTATCGGTAAAATCAAATCTCAGTGTAACACGATGGTTTCCTTTCTCCCTCTTAAAAAGGACTCAAGTTTAATATACTATGTCTAAAGTCTTCCATTAACACAAAACCACCTCTAGGAACAAGTGCTATCATCCGTAATTCCTACTGCTTCACCTTGCCTCATAAAACTACACATATATATAAGCAGATTCTCAGTTGAAATATGACAATTATCCAACAGGGAGAATTATACAAGGGAACTTGCAAGATAATGGGCAACGTGAACAAAGTCTGCATGACTAACTTAACAACAGGTCAACAGCACTTCTACAACGTCTTTAAAACTCATCAGAAAATTTCCCTACAATAAAGGTACAACCAAATGCCACAAATTCTGTGATTTGCAATTTAACGGCCACGACCACGGCCCCGTCCGCGCCCTCGTCCCCGACCTCGCCCCAAAGGCTTCCCTGCAAATAAAATCAGAACATTTAAAACCAGAAATACAAAGATAACAGTCAACCTGAACATAATGGGCCTCTGAAAAAACAATCCACTTCTAGTCAGTCAAATAATATATTACCAGCGGTTGGCTTCTTAGGCTTGATCCTTGGAGCCTCTTCAACCAGTAATGTCTCAAGATTCAAGCTGTCAGGAAGGATATAATAACGAATGTTGTTGCCTCTCACGCTCAAATGATCCAAAGTAACTGGGTTTTTCCCTTTCAGAGTTAGTTTAACTGTTTTTAAATGAGTATTCATACTGATATCAACACCTGTAATATATTAACAAATTAATGGGTAAGCACAACTAAAGCTACTTAATACTTCTCATGTCATCCCAAAATAAGAGTTAAGGGCACCAAAATGCTAAACTCACCATTAGAAATGAGCGATCATGTATTCATTAGTTAAAGACAATGAAATTCATTTATGCTTTAATTTGATTGCGTTTGGACAACATGTATGTTAGAATATGTATTAAATATAGGTAGTTATTAGTTATATTGGAAAGTGCTATTTGTTGTACCTATGAACAGTATACTTATTAGCAATAATTACCTAGATATTCCTGATGTAATTTTTTCTATAAATAACAAAGATCAGCCCAGAGATAATAAATCTCTTCAGCTCCTTTTCTCATATTTTCAGTCTTTAAGTTGGTACCAGAACGGTCCCGCTTTGCTAGTATTGCAGTTGTCCACCATTATCCTCCGCTGCTGCCATCATTGCCGTCGGCCGCCATCGGCAGCACAACCTTTTTGTCACTGGAACAACTCCGTGTCTTCTCCACAAGGCTCGCCGAACCTCCTTGTCTTTGTTTCAATCCTTGTTTCTCCAATTTCAGCTTTGGTTGAGAGGCTCCTATCTCCTCTCATACTCTGTCTCCATCACCGTTTGCCATGTTTTACAGTAGATACTGGTTAGGGAGTGTAGATTATTGTTGTAATTCTGGTTGTTGGTGAATTCATTCTTCAATATGTCTTACTTTACTCAAAGTGGATACAAACATCCTCAATGTTTCTTTTGTAAGAGAATTGGTCACACTCAAAATAAATGCTTCTCCTTAAATAGTTTTCCTAGCAAGATAGCAAACATCTTTCAATCTAATAAGGTTGAACCACATTTTTCTTATGAAGAATATCATAATTTGAAGTCCGGTAACCAAGCATAACATTTCACTAGTTTGTCAAAAGCTTGCATATCTCAAACCCATGGAATGTCAAAGTCTATAGATAGATAATTGACTCACGTGGTTCCAATTACATTACTGGTAATGCTTTCTTATTTTCTTCCATTTCTCATCCTAAAATTCCTCATGTCGTTACTTTAGCCAATGGATCCAAAGTTACTTCTCAAGGAGTTGGTCCAATCTCCCTTTCTTCGTCTTTGAACCTAAAACATGCTTTTTTTGTCCCCAATTGTCCTTTTAACCTAATTTCTCAATTAACTAAATCTTTAAATTGTTCTACAACCATCCATTGATGCAAATTCTTTTGTTATACAAGAGCACAGTACAGGTCAACTAATTGGTGAAGGACATAAGGGACTCTACTCTACTATCTAGCTTCTACATGATCGCTTGGGTCATCCACATTTATTAAAATTAAAAAGGATAACTTCCAAACTTAGCAAACCCCAAGTCTTAGACTGTGAGTCTTGTCAATTAGGAAAACATATTTGGTCTTCTTTTCCAAAAAGAACCAAGTCAAGGTGCAACTCTTTCTTTTCTATAATTCATTATGATATTTGGGGTCCAAGTCAAGTTTCATCCTTTGGGTTTCGTTATTTTGCCCCTTTTATTAATGAATATTCTCGTTGTACTTGGGTTTACTCAAGGAAAGATAGGTCTAAACTATTGAATATCTTTGTGTCATTCCTTAATGAAATCAAGAACCAATTTGGCCAAGTGATCAAGATCTTAAGGAGTGATAATGTCAAAGAATGCTTTTCCTCTAGTGTTTCCACTCTTTTAAACTCACATGGCATTTTACACCACTCCACATGTCCTCGTAACCTCGACAAAATAGTATAGAAGAGAGAAAGAATAAACACTTAGTTAAAACTACTTGTACCTTGTTGCTTGGTGCCAAACTAAGTTAAACACTTAGTTAAAACATTTCCTTTGATTGTGTGTTTTGTACATGATGTGTCTCCAAATTTGGATAAAGTTTCAACTTATGCTATCAAAAGTGTCGTTTTAGGATATTCTTGTCTTTAAAAAGGGTATCAATGTTATTCACCTGACACTAAAAGATATTACATGTCTACAAGTGTCACCTTTTTTTTTAAGAAACTCCTTTCTTCTCTTCCTCCACAAAAGATGTTAATTTTGTCCAATAGGTCTTGCCTATGCCTTTAGTTGAGCCCGTTGGGTATCCTACTCCTAACAATGTTCTAACGTCTCCAATGTAATTCAAATTCTTCTCAACAACTCAATTCACCTAGACCATCTCCTTTTATCCCTTCTCAACAACTTAATCCAATGACTAGTCCAATGCCACATGGTGAGTCCTTTTCATCAGGTCCTTCACCATTGTCTTCCCATAGTAGGTCTCATGTTAATGAAGATTCCAATTGGCCTATTGTCATTCGAAAAGATACTTTTTCTACACGCAATCCTCATCCTATTTACAATTTTCTATGTTATCATCGTTTGTCCACTTCCTATTGTTCTTTTATCTCCTTTGTATCTTCCAATACCATTCCTAAAAACGTGAAAGAGGCATTTGATCTTCTTGGATGGCGACAAGTCATGATTGATGAAATGCAAGCTCTGAAACATAATGATACATGAGACTTAGTACTTCTTCCACATGGAAAAAGTAGGTTGTTGGTTGTCGTTGGTTTTACGCCATTAAAGTTGGGCCAAATGGTGAAGTTGATTGCCCCAAAGCTAGATTGGTGGCTAAAAAATATACTCAAATCTATGGCCTTGATTATGGTGATACATTTTCTCTCGTAGCCAAAAAAGCTATACATCATTGGCCTCTCCATCAATTAGATATAAAAAATGTTTTCCTACATGGTGATTTAGAAGAGGAGATTTACATGGAGCAACCTCCTAGTTTTGTTGCTCATGGGGAGTTTGGCTTGGTTTTATGTTCCATCAATCTATCTATGGTCACAAGCAATCTCCTCATGCTTGGTTTTGCAAATTCAATCATAGTGTTCAAACTTTTGGAATGAAACACAGTGAGGCAAATCATTCAATTTTTCATCGTCATACCTCGCCTAGAAAATGTATTTACTTAATTGTGTATGTTGATGACATAGTTATTCCGGGAAATGGTGCAGCTAGAATAATCTTGCAACTAAAGGAACACTTGTGTAGCCACTTTTAGACCAAAGATCTTGGAAGTCTCAAATACTTTCTAGGCATTGAAGTGGCTCAAGCAAAGGAAGGTGTTGTAGTTTCTCAAAAAAATGTGTTTGATATCTTGGAAGAAATAGGCATGACTGACAGTAGATCAACAGATAGCCCTATGGATCCAAATATTGACTTATTGCGTTGACAACTAAAGACAACATATACAATATAATTTACAAAGTTTTCTATGTGTGTGTGACTAAGCCAAACTAAATCCAAAAGAAGCTTGTTCAAAAGAAAATTTCACAAGCCAAACTGCAAGGGGTCTAAATTTAATTGAAAGAACGAGGAGAATAGTATATGTCGGACAAATTTGGTATAGGTAAGGCAATAAAGGAGTTGCGTATCATAACAAGAAACAAGAGTAAAGGGCAAGCCTCAATAAGAAGCTTGTGCAATATAGCTAATCTAAATTACAGCATCATGCAAACTTACTCCAAAGATTACAGGGTTAACTGCTGTCATGGTACCATATATATGAAGTTTCAAAAGATTTGCCTCAAAAGTGAGGTATCCAGACTCCATAGTTCAAGATGCTTCTTACAAAAATGTCGTAAGCAACAGATATCTTTCTACTGTTCCAAGTTTAGAGTTGAAACTTAAAAACAGTAATTAATTACTTAATTTACATCAGATACTTTAGTGAAATTTATAAAGGAGAGAATAGGGTCGGTAAAAATTAGAAGACAGACTAGAAATTATGGATACAACACAGGACAGAAATATAATATATGAGGTGGAATATGGACACAGATACAGCCAATTTTAAAGTTTATAGTACACAACATACATATAATACACCAGATAAATGACTTGAGATTTAACAGATTTTAAATTGAAGGAGATAATTTATGTTTAAAAAATGATAATGGGTCATTCTAGATGGAGTATGATGTTAAAATTTGCCTACTTAATGTATTATTTCAAACAATGTTGGTATAAAAAACTTTAAAAGTAGAAAATTATAAAAATGCAACTAAAAGTATTGAAAGTGTCTGCAGTTACCCAACATATAAAAATATCCAATGTGGTTACAACATGACACGGTTACCATCTATAAGTGTTTGAGCTTTTTAGAGGACATGACATGACCGGAAAAGACAAGAGAAATTTTCATTCATAACATAAGGTGTAACAGTGAAAAGAACAAGTTGAACATGAAGAGATATCACGACTGCAGGAATGCTGTTCAATCTCCCTACCATGTCAATTCAGGAAAAAAAGCCACAGTATACAACCAAAAAAGGGTCAGTCCTACAGTAAGTTTAGGAGCAAAGAGTAGAGAGAGATTTCAAACTTAAAAATTCCAGATCATATTAGCTATGCAGTAAGTTGCAACCTATCAGAATGATGAAAGAGTTCCCATCTTATTGACTCGTAGAAAATGACAGGGTAAATAGCTATTCACTTTGACATTACATGAAGATAAAGAAATCACAAGTAAAAAAGTCATATACCAACTGTAAAATATAACTGAAACTGAAAAAGAAAGTTAAACATACAAGTGTAGAAATGGATCTTAGTTTTAGCAATTGCCAGTAATGCTTTGCAAGTAATACATGATTACGAATTTTTTCCTTGGGATGAAAGATTGTCCTTTATGATAAACCTCCATTAGCAACACAGCAATTTAATAACATAAATAAAATTATAAAGAATATCCAACAGATTTTATTCAAATTGATCAATCTAAGTATAAATAATCAGAATCTCTGCAGTTTACACTGATATATTATATGGACAAGTGGTCTTCTATAAAGAGAGAGAGCGGTGGGTGTCAAACTGTAGCATCGCAAGCATAATTATAGACGCTTACTCTGGAATGCGCACATACTATCTGACCTCAAAAGAATTAGTAATTTATTTACACACAGAGAATCAAACTGCCTCTCTGCTTCACTTTTTCTTCCACAATAACAGAATGATATCGATTAAATTCTTTTGAGCGCAAAGTTTAGACATGTGAAATCTCGTCATTTGAACGCTAGGCACATGAAAAAAAAATTGCAATATAGTTCCCAAAATACACAAAAAAAAAACGAAGATCCAGCGCAACAATTAGAGAGTGCAATGAAAATCTACATTAGGTTTTAGCAATGGAGAAAACAAGCGAGCATCCCTGCAGCATTCCATTCGCAACTAATATCCAAGACCGAAAGCTTTAACGCTAAATCTTAACATACAGGTTTAAGCGCGAAGCAAACTAGGGTTTAACACAGGCAGCAACAAAATCGGGCGGTGGAGATGAAAACCAATGAGAAAGAGAAGAAGAGTACCTGTAATGGTGCCGTGAACAACAGTGCCATTCTTAAGCTCAATCGAAACGGTTTCGTTGTTCAGCTTCATGAGAAACCTGTTCCAGTTTTACACACTTATTACAATCAGATTGAAACAAAAAGAGTGAAGAGTGAGAGAATAAAAAAAGGAGAAATGAGAATGAGAACGAAGAGGTGACACCTGACGAGTTTCATGGTGGGAGAGAAGACGGTGAGTGAGTGAGGGTTTTGAAACACAAGAGTCGCGGGTCGCTGCACTACGCGTTTTTTTTATAGATTTAGAGCCTAAAAACCAAACAGGTAGAAGATGTAAACAGCTCTTATAACTACTGCAACAGTATTCCCCACACTCTTAACTCAAACAAAATGGTCAATAGTACAAAGTCAAAAGTAAAAGGTAGTACATACAATAAATAGTTTTTTTAATATAAATTATTATAGTAACATTTTAGTTTATGTAGAACACAACATCAATGTTGTTTTGTATAACTAATATTCATAATTAATAAATACTTGTAACATATATACTATAGTTTTTTATCAAAATTCATTTTTAAAAAATGTACCTGAATATATAAACTATATTTTATATTTATAATAACAAATTTATGTTAATTCAATATTTTATTGAGCATTTTACTTTTGAAATATTAAAATTTAATTCAAAAGTATATATTTTGAAAAGATAAGAGAATTAAAAAATTCAAAATATTATTGATTTAAAAAAAGTTTTTATTTAAGAATGTAATATTAGCTATTGTATCACCAATACCACAACTTTAAGAAAATCACTTACAAATCTAAATAACTTAAATTTATTTAAAAAATTAATTTTGTTGTAGCAAAATGGTTCATATTTAGTAATGACTCATCTTTAGATGTTAACAAAAATCTAAAACCCTATAAATATAGCTTAATCATTGACGAAATATTCATTTAATTTATTTTTCTTAATCACTATTGAATGGTCTATACCTAGTAATTGTTTATCTTTGAATGTAAACCTAGGTCCAAAAATCTATAAATATAGCTTAATCTTTCACTAAGTACTCACTTAATCTATTTTACTTACTCATTAACTACTTTCTAAATATTTTCTCTAACTCTTACTAGTTTGAGGGTGAGAGAATTTTATGTAGGTGGACCTCCACTCGGTGTTTCATCAACGGAACACGACAACCATTATAAAGAGGATTTATCTTAATCAAAGATCAACTTCTTCAAAGCCTCTCCTAATCCACCTTGGATGGTTCCAACTTAGTTTCAGTAAGAATATGTGACACCCACTGTGGGACTTGGTAAAACTATTCCCAAACCACAACTCTTATGATACTCAACAAAAACCAAATTATAGCATCAACATCGTCATATCACAATATATTTTTCCTTAATGTTTTAAAAGCTCATATGGAGGTTATTATCCATAAGAATGAAGCAAATGTCCAAAGCGTCATCATTGGCATGTAGAACAAGTTCGACAATGACTTGGGACTTATAAGAAATCAACATTGTGATGAGATGTAAGTCCATCGTGATGAGATGCAAGCTCTTTAATAGCAACTCGCCATAATACATTAAGATTGGACCACACACTGATTTGAGCAAAATTTACAACCACAACATATAGAGCAGGTTGGGAGTCTCGTCATGTTATCCTTGGTAAACTTGTCAAGGATACGGGCCAACCAGCACAAGGTACTCGACCACAAAGGGTATCTACGAAATCATGGACACAATGGATTTAGACTAGAAGTCAGTCCCGAGTTGCCGACAAAATTGTCAACTTAGCACAACCAGTTAATTGGATCCAAAGGTCCAGCACATATACAAAATTGCAAGTATGTGATTAGCATATGACATTTAAAGTTGTGTTGATTCCCTCGTTAAACGCAAAGAAGCGAGCCAACCTAGTTGGCTTTCACCCCTTCACGCCCATAGTCATGAAATCCCGACTCTCTGACATATGGAAGTGACCATCTGTTGAAAAGTATGACGTCTCCTCGAACCCATAGGCGCATGTTAAGGCCTATCTCACCAAAGTCAACCTCTTTTTAAAGATTTAGGAGTACATTGTCAGTTGTTTCCCATTACTCTTAAGGGTGGTATTACTCTCTGCCTTGGAATTCCATCAACTCATTTGCTACCTTCTATGTGAGGTTCTCAACTCAGTTTGTTGATTACAAATTGACAGTCGCATGCTCAACCTCACTCAAGCATGTCACTAATGAGCATAATTCTATTAAAACTTAATAATTTTAATCATAGATTCTTTGGCTGTAATAATGAGTAAATTCATTATTTTAATTAATATTCTACTAATTGGGTTTATTTGGGGTTTACTTTTTTTTTATTTTGTATTTTTAACCCAAGTTGCTTCCTTTGAATCAAAATAGGAAACAAAATCTGAAATAAAGAATTAGAGAATTAAGTATACAAATATCTAAAAAAAAGAATTGAATGCAAATTTCTGTAGGGATATTCTGTCAAAATCCTGCAATTAAAATTCCTCTGCAAAATCCTTCAAAAGTAGAGCAAATATACTTTGAATATATTATTAAAGACAATCTTCTGCAATATCTCTCAGAGTAGTGTTGGAATCAATTACAATCAATGCAAAAATCTAGAGAAAATTGGAAACAATATATCTGAAAAAGAAGCAAGAATAAAATATGAGACTGTTTGGGAATGAAGATATATGTTTAATAATTTGAAACAGGAAAGGAAGCCTTTGATAATTGTAAATTAATATCATACGGCATATTTTCAATTCGATTATGTGTAAGGAAAATAAGATTATAAAAGAGACTTCAAATGAAGGAAAATTGGAGCTTTTGGATCATGTTTCATAGGACCAACACACATTCTAGACCTAATTTTATTTTCTTGTGTTGTTCTTGTTTTGCCTCCGCATGGAAGACTAACCTTTTTGGTTGATTCCTTAGTAATTTCCCATTGAGATATGATGTTTTCATTAATAAAAGTTTCATTTTTCAATTATCCATAGCAGTTGTTTTAATATTCTAATCTCCTTAAAAACTAGTTTTTATGAGAGGTTGTACTTGAACGCATGATTGAGAGTCTTAGTTATCTTAAACATTGGTTTCTTAGTTAGTTCTCATTGTTCTAATTAATTTTTTGGGCGCATGATTCAAGATAGAGAAGATAAACATTTCATGGAGTATACACATGGAACAAAGTGAGTACAGATTAAACCACTAGACGCATGTATTTACTAGTGAGCTTCAAGTTGAATTAGATTGACGGATGTTCAATCTGATTTAGCTCTGGGTGAGAATTGAAGGATGATAATCTTTAGATGACCTATGAAGAATTCATTGGTGGAATAACTTGGGGAACAACCACTTTTTATTTGTTGTTTTAATCTCTTTTATATTTTATGTTAAACAATCTCAACCCCTTTATTGTTATTGCTAATTTTTCTTACTTACAGATAGATTATGAATATTGGTTTACTGATTTCACTATTGGATTCATTGGGAGGCGACTTGGGGTAATCTGACCACCGTTATACTATCATCTTCTAGTGTTAGACAGGTCTACGTTAGAATCATTTTAATTTGACTATTAAACGATAGTTATCAGTCACTCAAGGAGATGGTAAGCCCCTACGATGGTATATGACTTTGTTTGTCAAAACATCCACTAATATTCTCGATTTTCATCTAATAGTGGCAATGAGTTCTCTTTTAGTGGGACTTTGTCTAGGAACTTTCCTTAATTCATATGGTATGGTGAGGTTACTGCTCCCAGTCTATTTAAAGATGGTCGTATTAACTACTATATATTTTACCGTGATAATTGTGGCCGCATTTTCATCCGAGAAGGTGGTACGGAGCTCGGCATACCCCCAAACTTCCATTTGATCTCCCATGAAACCTACCAAGCAACCATCACAGGGTCTTAGCTGATCTAGGGGTATCTACAGCCCCAAATACGTCTCCCAAAACATCAATCCGGTCGAACTGTCCTTGTCCACAAGAACTCTGTCCACATTTTGGCCCATAGTAATAACTGAGATGACTATGAGATCTTCCTCGTGAGGAAAAACATCCTTAGAATCCGACGTTGTGAAATAGATGTGAGGAAAAACATTATTGCTCGGACGTAATGTTTTCGGCTAGAAGCCGAAGTCCCTCCCTTAGAGAATCCCCTCACAATTGTGTTGAAATCACCCAAGATAGGTGTCTCATGGTTTGTTGCATCTACAAAGTTTTCTTTCTTTCCTTTCTCTGCCTCGTCATCAAGATACCTGGACAAAAATCCCTCCTTCACCAACTTCACGAGCTGGTAGGATAATGTGAGACATTGCTCAATGTTGTGACATTGGGCACGGTGGAATTCGCACCAATCATTGTTTCGTCCACCCAGAACTCAATCTGTCTTCTTCGGGAAACACAACTTTTTTTGCCACATCCTCTTTGGTGATGAGCGTTTTGTATGAAGCTCGGAATCACGGCTTGGGCACCTCATCGTCTATTCATCCCTTCATATTGTCCTTTTTCGCAACATAGGGGACGTACCTCTGGTCGGAGCGCCGACTCATAGATGGTCCAGTGTTTCTTGAGTAGTGTTCTCGTTCGTACTCCTTGTATCGTCCTTACTTAGGTTGTGAGTTGCCATGTTTCACTATTATGGCTTCCTTTGCTTCTATATGAGCGACTGCCCTTTCTCTAACCTCAGCCATCGACTCAGCTCGGTTTCGTATGAGCGAGTCGCTAAAAGGGCTTGCCCACATCCCCTTTACAAAAACGACGACAACCATATCATCATTCGATGTTGGAAGCCTTACTAAAAAAGCACAATAACTATTTAGATATTCTTTCAAGGACTCGCCCTCCCTCTACCTGACATCAAAGAGGTCAGGAAGTCGAGGAGGGTCAACTTAGATTCTAGAGAATTGTTCTTTGAAGATTCTAGAGAACTATTCTTTAAAGATTCTAGAGAACTGTTGGTACGACATTACATGATCGTCAGGGATGCTGCTGAACCAATGGAGGGTTGTTCATGTGAATGTTCCCATGAACATTTTGCATTGGATGGCGTCTGACCCACTTGAGATGATCATTTGGGCCCTAAATGCCTTCAAGTGGCTATCAGGATCCTCCATTCCTGTAAAAAGAGTTATCTTTGGGGTGAGAAAATGAGGGGAGATCGGTTCCTCCATGATTTTCCGAGAGAAAGACTGTGGGTCGTCCCTTAAGGACAAATTAGGGGAGCGGACCCGAACAGTACGCCGTTGTTGCCTGTGCATGGACCTCCACAACTCATCATTAGTTTTGGTAGCTTCTCATTAATCTGAGCGGTCTTCTCCATCATCTTTCAAGAAGCTTCTATATTCTCCCATGAGGTGCTCTTGATGAGCCCGAACTTCCTCCCGTTGCCGCTCCTGTTCAACTCGGGCCTCTTCCCTTAGCTGCGCATGCTTGACACGTGCCTATTCTCAGAGAAGGTCATGGTCCGCCCAAGCTTCTTCACGCAAGCTCGGTTTGGGCCTCCCCCGAAGGCGATCTTATTCCTGACGGTAATCCTCATTAGCTTGTTGAAGAGCCCTCATCGTCTCAATGATTTGTTGCAACATGGGGGGCTTCATCTCCGTTGGGGCACCTGAACTCCTTGCCTTGTGTTTCTCATGACGTGTAGTTGTGTTGAGAATTTTGTATCCAATGGGATCAGGTTTACTTGGTCTCACGGTGGGTGCCAAATGTTCTTGCCGACTGACATGATTCGGATATGGTAGGTGGATTTCAGACTTTCCTTCCTTTTGTTGCTGCCTTTGGATGCTTAGAATTCTCAATGAGGGGAGTTCCACCTGTAGATAAGACTTCAACAATCAAATCAGTGAGAGCATATAGTATGAGTGTGGGTGTATTGTATGGAATTGCACTTACCTTTGACTAGGGTCTTGAAACCCTTTTTATAGTACTCGTAAATTTTGCTTTTAGGAGTCAACAACCATAAAGATATTATGTTAATATTTACCCTTTGTTTTGGGGATGTTGCCAGAGCTTTATCTCTAACTGTTTTTATCTTCATATGTCTAACTGATTCTGTTATATTTTCAATTGTTTAATATATTTTGCCAATTTGTTTGGCCTTACTTCTTAGCACGTTACTGAGCCGACCCTTTATACGTTATTGGGCCTGTTATCATTTTGGGCCAACCAAGTACCTTATCCTTTTGGATCAACCGAGCCAGAGTAGCGTGCTTACGTGCTCGATTGGGTCCCGAGCACGACCGATCGATACAGTATTCATACCAATGAGTTTGACTACTTGCACCATTTGTGTTTGTATCAGTGAGTCTAACTAATCATATCATGTGCTTGTATTAGCGGGTTTGATTGATTGTGCGACATATATTTGTATCATATATGCTATACAATTTATTATTTGATAATTGTTTTCACTTCCTATATTTTTCATATGTACTGATTGTCTTTTATAAAATGATAGAGAGAATTTAAGTATATGCACATGACACATCCATATGTTCGACAAATATTTGTTGCGGTAAATGCTACATTCCCAAGATTGTAGTGGAGTATGAATGTATAAAATAATACAGTAATCTTCAAAGGATAAAGATAATCTTTGTTGACCTTCCACTAGTACAAAATTCTTCAATAACGACACCTTTCAAAGACGGTTTGGAGACAACCATCGTTAAAAACGAGGCGGTGGCAATATTGTAATATTTCTGAATTTTTTTTTGGCCTTTTAACGATGGTTCACCCCAGAACCGTCGTTATAGGTGGAACGGGTGGGTTACAACGACGGTTCCCCCAGAACCGTCGTTAAAGGTGGCTTGTAGGTAGGTTACAACGACGGTTCATCCCAGAACCGTCGTTAAAAGTCTATTTCAAATTTTTGGCTATGTGAAAACTTATTACGCGTGACTCAGAAAATCACTTACCTTCTTTCTCGAACTCAAATCCCTAACCAACCGCGACTGCCCCATGCCCCTACATTGCCCCCACCGCGCTGCGCCGCACCGCACCCCCACCGCATCGCGCCCGCGTCGTGTGTCGCTCCGCGAACCCTGCACCGCGCCCGCGTCGTGCCGCGCCGCACCCCCACCGCACCGCGCCCGCGTTGTGTGCCGCGCCGCGAACCCTGCACCGCGCCCGCGTCGTGCCGCGCCGAGACCCCCACCGCGCGCGCGTCGTGCCGCGTTGTGACCCCCACCGTTCCTGCGTCCGCCGTGCCCGAGCCGCGCCCCTACCGTTGCGCCTGCGACCGGCGTCCACGCCGACGTGACCGTCCTTTCTGCAACCGCTTGTCGTGACCGCTCATCCATTTGAGGTTAGTGTATTCTTATTTATTATCACCTATATTTTGAAAGTATTCGTTTTGAGTTTGATATTAATTGTTTATATTGAACGCATTGGTTCGGAGTCCGGAGGTGTTCGACCTTCGACAATTTTCAGTCATTATATATTGTTTTGTCATATTGAACGCACTGGTTCTGAGTCTGGAGGTGTTCGACCTTTGGCAATTTTCAGTCATTATATATTGTTTTGACATATTGAACGTACTGGTTTTATTTTTTCATGATTACATATTGAAAGTATTGGTTCTTAGTTTAGCAGTTCTATGGATCGGAGTTGGATTAATACATCACGAATAAGTGATACTTACGAAAAAGGGGTGGAAGAGTTCA